>Ga0209373_10001756_pt1 | contig 24194 bp, 23 predicted proteins | sample Higcelweek5metaG_FD_187173 | JGI IMG/M metagenome (GOLD analysis project Ga0209373, IMG submission 187173) | Freshwater pond sediment microbial communities from the University of Edinburgh, under environmental carbon perturbations - High... | ecosystem: Environmental > Aquatic > Freshwater >... | reverse complement strand
TTCTTCCAGAAAATCAAACACTTCCGCCGGATCGCAACCCGCTACGACCAGACCCCCAGGGCGTTCTTGTCCATACTCTGCCTCGTCAGCGCATTCATCTGGACAAAATGAATGTCAACACACCCTAAAGCCGCCGCACCGCCAGCCCCAGCGGCGCCAGCAGCAGCGCCACCGCCATCATGACCGCCAGATCATAGCCGTGCAGGAACCCGGCGAAGGCGCGGTCCAGCAGAGGCGCTGCCTCGCCCCCCAGGCGCAAGGCAGCGTCCAGGCTGTCGCCCAATTCCGGCGGCGCCGCCAGGGCATAGACCACCGACAGCACGCAGCCCAGCACGGTGACGCCGCCGACGCTGCCCAGCTCGTAGGCCAGATCCTCCAGCGATGCCGCCATGCCCGATTGATGGTCGGCAGCCGACAGCATGATGCTGGTAGAGGCGGCGGTCATGGCACCGCCCAGGCCCAGGCCAGCCAAGCCCAGAACCGCCTGTTCGGCAAGCCCGGTGCCGGACAGCACCACCAGCGCCGCCAGCGACACCGCCGACAGCGCCAGACAGGCCGACAATACCTTGGCACAGCCGTGCCGGGCGATGGCCGCCGCCACCAGCGGCCCGGCCACCACCGCCGCCAGGGCCATGGGCAGGGCATACATCGCCGCATCCAGCGGCGAACGGCCCTCGACCAGTTGCAGGCGCTGGCTGAGCACGAATTCCATACCCACCACCGCCGCCGAGGCCGCCAGCGCCGCCAGGATGCCCATGGCGAAGGCGGGATCGCGGAACAGGCCGAAATCGATCATGGGATGGCTGCGCCGCCGTTGCCGCCGCACGAACAGGGCCAGCAGCATGCCGCCCGCCGCCAGCGCCACCGCCGCCAGTCCCCAGGCCGGGCGGGCATGGCTGAGTTCCTTGAGCCCGCCCAGCAGCAGCGCCATACCCGCCATGCACAGCAACGCGCCGCCCCAGTCCAACCGTGCCCGGCCCTGGCCGCCGGTGCGCGGCAGAAACACCCAGCCCAGCGGCCACAACACCGCCACCACCGGCAGATTGACCAGGAACACCGCGCCCCACGGGAAATATTCCAGCAACATGCCGCCCAGCAGCGGCCCCAGCGCCGCTCCGGACGACGCCATGGCCGCCCAGACGCCGATAGCCAGGGCGCGTTCGCGCGGATCGGTGAACACGAACCGGGTGATCGCCAGGGTCGAGGGCATCATCACCGCCGCCCCCACGCCCAACGCCGCCCGCGCGGCGATCAGTACCGCCGTGTTGGGCGCCAGCCCGGCCACCAGCGAGGCCAAGGCGAACAGCGGCAGGCCGCACAGGAACATGGTCTTGTGCCCGACCCGGTCGCTGAGCGGCCCGGTCAGCGGCAGCAATCCCGCCACCACCAGCGGATAGGCGTTCAGAATCCACAGCTTGGCCGTGGCCGAAACCGCCATGTCCTGCGCGATGCGCGGCAATGCGGTATAAAGAATCGTGGTGTCGACCACCACCAGCAGCAAAATGCACGAGACCAGGAACAGGACCAGCCAGCGATTGGCGGAAGGCATAGGACACCGGTTGGCGAAGGGTTGACCGTGGAACCAATATATAATTCCATACGTACGTATTGAAAAGGGGTAAGCATGGGACGGACACGGCGGATCGACCGCGACAAGGTTCTGGACGCGGCGGAACGCATCGTCGCCGAGGAAGGGCCATCCAGCCTGACCATCGACGCGGTGGCCAAGGCCATGGGCATCACCAAGGGTGGCGTTCAATATTGCTTCGGCAGCAAGGACGCCCTGGTTTCGGCCCTGCTGACCCGCTGGAGCGCCGAATACGATGCCGACGTGGCGGGCCGCGCCGGACCGGATGCCGACATCCATACCCGGCTGTGGGCGCATGTGGCGGCCACCGCCACCATGGACGAATGGGCCAGCCGCAAGGCGGCGGGATTGATGGCCGCCATGATGCAAAGCCCGGCCCACATGGCCGACACCCGCGCCTGGTACAACAGCCGCCTGGAAGGCTTGGACGCCACCACGCCCGAGGGCCGCCGGACGCGACTGGCCTTCGTCGCCACCGAGGGCGCCTTCCTGCTGCGCCATCTGGGATTGATGGACATGGACGACACGTTGTGGGCCGAGCTGTTCGCCGATATCGGGAAATTGCGCCAGGAATGATTAACCCATCGGCGCTATCCTGACCGAAAGCAATACCCAATCCCGATGAGGTCCACTCATCGGGATTGGGTTAGGCCCAAGGGGCCGCGCGGCTTATGCCGCGGGAGCCAAGGGACACGGAGGCGTCCCGCCCGGCGCATGAGGGCGTCGGTGATCGGAACCGATCACCGGAATAAAGATAAAGGGAGGCGCCACGTGGAATTGCTGAAAGCCTATTGGTCGGTGGACGAGATCACCACCAACGCCATCATTCTGATGCATCTGCTGGGTGCCCTGGCCGTCGGCGTGCTGATCGGCTACGAACGTTCGTTTCACGGCCGCGCCGCCGGTATCCGTACCTATGCCCTGGTCTGCGTGGCGTCGTGCGTGCTGACGGTGATCAACGCCTATCCCAGCCACTGGTTCGGCGGCCTGTCCACCCCGCCCGCCTTCGCCGACCCGACCCGCGTCATGCAGGGCATCATGACCGGCATCGGCTTTCTGGGGGCGGGCGTGATCATGCACGAAGGCATGACCATCCGCGGCCTGTCCACCGCCGCCTCCATCTGGATGACGGCGGCCATCGGCGTGGTCATCGGCCTGGGCTTCTATGGCGCCGCCATTTCGGCCGCCATCATCACCGTGGCGTTGATGAGCGGCGTGCGCAGCATCGAGACCGCCCTGCCCCACACCACCATCATGCACCTGATCATGAAATTCCCGCGCGCCCTGGCCCCCGACGCGGCCACCCTGCGCACGTTGCTGGAGGGCTGCGGCTGGGAAGTGTCCGACTGGACCTTCCATCTGGGCGATGACGGCAGTCGCTTCCAGTACGAAATGGTGCTGCACGCCCGCTCGCCCGCCAAGCCCATGAAACTGGTCGAGGCGCTGGACAGCCTGGACAATCTGCTGGAATACCGCCTGTCGCCGACGCGGAGTTAACCCTGCTCGCGCAGCTTGGCGCGGTACATGGCGCGGTCGGCGACATCCAGAAGAGTATCGGCATCATTGCCGTCATCGGGATAAAGCGCGATGCCGACGCTGGCATCCACCTTCAGCAGCAAATCCTCGACCGCGATGGGTTCGCGCAGCGCCGCCAGCAGCTTGGCCGCCACCGCCTCGGCCTCCTCCCGTGCGTCCAGCCCTTCCAGCACGGCGACGAATTCGTCGCCGCCCAGCCGCGCCACGCAGTCGCATTCCCGCAGCGCCGCCCGCAGCCGCTGCGCCAGGACCACCAGGACGGAATCGCCCACCGCGTGGCCGTGACTGTCGTTGATGGGCTTGAAGCGGTCCAGATCAATGAAGGCCAGCGCCGCCTTGCCACCCGAACGCCGTGCCCGCGCCAGGGCGTCATCCAGCCGCACCCGGAAATAAGCGCGATTGGGCAGGCCGGTCAGCTCGTCATGGAACGCCAGATGCAGCATGCGCTGCTCGCGCGCCTTGTCGTCAGTGATGTCGCGCACGGTGCCGATCATGCGCACCGGACGGCCGCTGATGTCGCGGATGGTGTCGCCGGTCTCGCGCAGCCAGCGCACGGTGCCGTCGCCCCACACCACCCGGTATTCCTGGTCGTGCGGGCCGTTGCCCGCGACGCAGGCGATTTCACCCTCGCGCACGCGGGCGGAATCCTCGGGATGCAGCATGGCGCAGAACAGGCTGTAGCTGGGTGCCACCTCGCCGGGGCGGAAGCCGAACATGGGGAATATCTCGTCCGACCAATGCAGGGTGTCGGCGTCAATCCGCCAATCCCAGGTGCCGACGCCGCTGACGATCTGCGAGGTGCGCAGCCGGTCCAATTCGGCCCGCAGGCGGCCATTGTCGGCCCGTTCGAAGCGCAACGCCCGCAGCAGGCGGCGCGCCCGCCCGTCCGCCAGCGGAATGGCGACGGCGAACGGCAGGGAAACCGCCAATGCCAACAACAAAATATGCGGCCAGTCACTCATGGCCGTGATGATAGCCAGATCATCCCGAAGCGGAAAGGGATCGCCGGTTGTGCACATCGCTCAACCGCGCCAGGGCCGCCGCCGCCGCGCGGGCCAAAGCGTGCAGGGTCATACTCTCCTGATCGCTGGGGTCGTGATATTCCGCCCAATAGGAGCCGATGGCCGCTTCGCCATGTTCGCCCACCGGCACCATCTGCAGGCTTTTGACGAAGGTGCGGCGATAGACATCCTGGGGAATGCGCTCATCCAGGAAGATATTGGGGATGACCGCCGCCTGACGGTGGCTCATGACCCAGCCCGAGACGCAGATAGCGGTCGGGAAACGCTGTCCCTTCCACAACGGGCTGATGCCGTCCTCGTCCAAATAGTGGCAAAAGCCGTTTTCGTTGACGACGAAGGTGATGCCGTCGCAGCCGACCATGCGTCGCCCGGCGCGGATAACCGCCGCAGCCACCTCCTCGACCGAGGCGGCGTCGGCAAGCCGGGCCTCCAACTCAACCATCCCGGCAAAGGGCATAGCTGCGTCTCCCGCTTAGATATTGCAGGAAAAACGCTACACGTTATGACGGAGAATTGTAATGGTGCTAAAGTCTAAGGCTATCCACCACGACGAATGTCGCGGACACGGATCGCCTTGCCCTCGCTGCGCGGCAATTCGCCCGGCAGCCGAATGATCACCTCGGCCGAAACCCCGATCATGGTCTTCAGGTGGTGGCGCACCTGATGAGCCAGCAGCCCCCGCGCCTCCTCGCCACGCACCTCGGCGGCCTCGGCCTCGACGGTCAAATGGTCCAGGCTGCCCTGACGCGACACCACCAGCTGGTAATGGGGCGCCAGACCGGGGAAATCCACCAGTACCGCCTCGATCTGGCTGGGGTACAGGTTGACGCCACGGATGATCAGCATGTCGTCGTTGCGGCCGGTCACGCGCAGGATGCGCAGATGGGTGCGGCCGCATGGGCAGGGTTCGTCGGTCAGCCGGGTGATGTCGCGGGTGCGGTAGCGGATCATGGGCAGGCCGATTTTGGTCAGCGTGGTGATGACCAGTTCGCCCGCCTCGCCCATGGGCAAGGGCTCCTGGGTTTCGGGGTCCACCACTTCGAACAGGAAATGATCTTCCCAGCCATGCAAGCCCAGGCGGTACTGGCATTCCATGGCGACGCCCGGCCCCATCACCTCGGACAGGCCATAGGAATCCACCGATTTGATGCCCAGACGGCGATCCAGTTCGGCGCGCATGGCCTCGGACCACGGCTCGGCGCCGAACACCCCGACCCGCAGCGAACCGATGGACAGATCGATGCCCATGCGCTCGGCCGCTTCCGCCAGATTGAGGGCATAAGACGGCGTGGAATTCAGGATGTTGGCGCCGAAATCGCGGATCAGCGCGATCTGGCGTTCGGTCTGGCCGCCCGACATCGGCGTGACGGTGCAGCCCAGGCGCTCGGCGCCGTAATGGAAGCCCAGACCGCCGGTGAACAGGCCGTAGCCCAGGGAATTGTGCATGACGTCGCCCGGCCGCGCCCCGGCGCAGGCCAGCGAACGGGCGATCAGCTCGGCCCAGGTGTCGATGTCGTCACGGGTGTAGCCGACCACGGTCGGCTTGCCGGTGGTGCCGGAACTGGCGTGCAGGCGCACCAATTGCTCGCGCGGGACGGCGAACAGGCCGAAGGGATAATTGTCGCGCAGGTCGGTCTTGACCGTGAACGGGAAGCGCCGCAGATCCTCCAGGCTTTTCAGATCGTCCGGGGTCACACCCTTGGCGGCAAAAGCGGCGCGGGTATGCGGCACGTTGGCATAGGCATGGGCCAGGGTGCGCTTCAGACGCTGCAATTGCAGGCGGCGCAAATCGGCGCGCTCCATGCGCTCGAATTCGGGGGCATACATGAAGGTGGCGGCGGCCGCGGATGCGGTCATGATCCCTCTCTCTCGTCGGACGTCCCGCTCTTGTCGGCGGATCAAGCGGGTTTACCGCTTTGCCCGCAAGGTTCCAAGGGACATTTCACGAGTCTATAAAGAGATCAAACCCTGGGTGATGGCCTTGGCCACCGCCTGGGCGGTGGTGGCGGTTCCCAGCTTCTCGCGCGCCGACCGCAGCGCACCCGCCACGTCCGGCTCGGGCCGATGGATGCGGCCCGAGATTTCCCACAACGAATGGCCGTTGGCGATACCGGTCAGGCATTGGCGTTCCACGGCGCTCAACTCGTCCTCGGGAATCTGCACGTCCAGCAAGCGTTCGACGGCAGTGTGGTAATAGACCGCCAACATCTTCAGGCGGCTTTGCGCCTCCATCACCTGCTTCAGTTCCTCCACCGACTTAAAGGCATAGGACAGCATGGCGATGCAGCCCTCGGAATTATGGAACGGAATGGTGAAGCCGTCGCGGATACCGTACTCGGCCGCCTCGGCGAACAGCTTGCGCTGGGCGGGGCTGAGGCCGCCCGGCCGCGTCGCCAGGAAACGCCAGGCAAAGGGCAGATGGGTGCGCTGGGATTCCAGCACCACCGGGTCGATGTACTGATAGCCGTTGGCCAGATAATGGGCCATCCAGTCCGGGGGATAGGCGCTGTCGATATAGGGCTGTTCCAGCCCCATGCGGGTGTTGCCGTAGACGTAGTAATCGACGCCGACGGCGCTGGCGAAGCGCCGCATGGCGGATTTCAGCGCGGGCAGATCCTCGGCCCAAAGCAGGTCGGTCGTCAGGTCGGAAACCCAGCTGTCCACGCCCTCAACCTCTCCCGTAGGAACCGAACTTCATGGAAGCCTACTCGCCTTTTCGGCGACCCTCCAGCCATTTAGATGTTCTACAAACTAGGCCTGACGGTTGTCGGGCGTTGACCCGAGACGGCATCTCGGGCCAACACCGGAGGGATCAGCCCAGGCCGCCCATGCACACGTACTTGACCTCCAGATATTCCTCGATGCCGTGCTTGGCGCCCTCGCGGCCGATTCCCGATTCCTTGACGCCGCCGAACGGCGCCACCTCGGTCGAGATGATGCCTTCGTTGACGCCGACGATGCCGTATTCCAGCGCCGCCGAGACGCGGAAGCAGCGGCCGACGTCGCGGGTGTAGAAATAGGCGGCCAGACCGGCGCGGGTGTCGTTGGCGATGCGCACCGCCTCGTCCTCGGTGGAAAAGCGGAACAGCGGCGCCACCGGGCCGAAGGTTTCCTCCCGCGCGCACAGCATGTCGGTGGTGACGCCGGTCAGGATGGTCGGCTCGAAGAAGGTGCCGCCCAGGGCATGGCGCTTGCCGCCGGTCACCAACGTGGCGCCCTTGGCCACCGCGTCGGCGACGTGGCGCTCGACCTTTTCCACCGCCTGCATGTTGATCAGCGGCCCCTGTTGGGTTTCGCCCTTGAGGCCGGGGCCAACCACTAGCTTGGCCACCGCCGCCGCCAGCTTGGCGGCGAAGGAATCATAGACGCCGTCCTGCACCAGAATGCGGTTGGCGCAGACGCAGGTCTGGCCGGTGTTGCGGTACTTGGACGCCATGGCCCCCGCCACCGCCGCATCCAGATCGGCATCGTCGAACACGATGAACGGCGCGTTGCCGCCCAATTCGAAGCTCACCTTCTTCATGGTGTCGGCGCATTGCCGCATCAGCAGCTTGCCCACCTCGGTGCTGCCGGTGAAGCTGAGCTTGCGCACGCTGGGATTGGCGGTCAGCTCACCGCCCACCGCCACGTAATCGGCGGTCGGCAGGATGTTGAAGACACCGTCGGGAATGCCCGCGCGCTTGGCCAGTTCGGCCAGGGCCAAGGCCGACAACGGCGTGTCCTCGCCGGGCTTGACCACCACGGTGCAGCCCGCCGCCAGCGCCGGGGCGCATTTGCGGGTGATCATGGCATTGGGGAAGTTCCACGGCGTGATGGCGGCGACCACGCCGATGGCTTCGCGCGTTGCCAGGATGCGGCGGCCGGGAGCGTTCTCGGGGATGATCTCGCCATACACCCGTTTGCCTTCCTCGGCATACCATTCGATGAACGAGGCGCCGTACACCACCTCGCCCTTGGCCTCGGCCAGCGGCTTGCCCTGTTCGGCGGTCATCAGCACCGCCAGATCGTCGGCGGCGGCCAGGATCAAATCGTACCAGCGCTTGAGGAGGGCGGCGCGCTCCTTGGCTGTCTTGGCACGCCACGCGGGCAAGGCGCGCTCGGCGGCGGCGATGGCGCGGCGGGTCTCGGCCACGCCCACCGAGGCCACATGGGCCAGCACCGAGCCATCGGCCGGATTGGTCACCGCCAGGGTGTCGCCGGAATCGGCATGAATCCACTGGCCGTCCACAAAGGCGTGGTGGCGAAGCAGCGCGGCGTCCTTAAGCTCCAGCATGGCGATCTTCCCTGTGGCGAAAGCGGTCGGACAGATATACTCGGGTCGCCAACCAACGCAAAGGCTCCGCCGCCGTCATGCCGCAAATCCAGCCGCGCTCGCGCTATCTGCCCATCCTCGGCCACGAAATCCACGTCACCGAATGGGGCGAGCCCGGCGCGCCGCCGGTGGTGCTGTGGCATGGATTGGCCCGTGTCGGCCGCGATTTCGACACCCTGGCCCGCACCCTGGCGCCGCTCTATCACGTCATCTGCCCCGACACCATCGGGCGCGGCCTGTCCGGTTGGTCATCCAATCCTGGTCAGGACTATCAGATTCCCAGCTATTGCGCCCACGCCCTGGGGCTGATGGATGCCTATGGCTTCGAGCGGGTGCGCTGGGTCGGCTCGTCCATGGGCGGGCTGATCGGCATGGCGCTGGCCGGAACCGAGGCCACCGCCGGACGCATCGAGCGGCTGGTTCTGAACGACGTCGGCTGCCGCCTGAACCCGGCGGCGGTCGAGCGCATCAAGGCCTATGTCACGACCATGCCGGAATTCGACAGCATGGCGCGGTTCGAGGCATTCCTGCGTCTGGCCTACGCATCGTTCGGCACGCTGACCGATACGGAATGGCGGCGGATGGCGGAAACATCGGTGCGGCGCAAGGATAACGGCACGCTGGTCGCCCATTACGACCCGGCGGTGATGGCGGCCTTTGCCGACGCCCCGGCGGCGGTGGTCGAAGTCTGGCCGCTGTACGACGCCATCACCTGCCCGACCCTGCTGCTGCGCGGCGAAAGCTCGGATCTGCTGGAGCCCGAGGTGGCCGAGGCCATGACCCAACGCGGCCCGCGCTGCCAGTTGGTCACCATCCCCGGCTGCGGCCACGCCCCCATGCTGAACACCATCGACCAGATGGCGATGATCAAGGCGTTCCTGATCTGACAGGTCGACGTCACTCGTTCCCGCTCTCTTCTTGGCGTCACACCCGCGCAGGCGGGTGTCCATGCGTCAGCCCGCACACCATATGACGTAATACAGCCAGTCTCGAACCAACATGGACCCCCGCTTTCGCGGGGGTGACGAGACAATGGGGAACTGGCGGGGTTTTACGCCGCCAGCGAAGCTCCCTTACGCCCCCGGCCACAGATGTTCGTCGCCCTCGGCGAAGGTGATCTCGGACAGTGGCGACGGGGCTTCGGCCTCGGCGGATTTGGCGGGCTTTTTCTTGCGGCCCTTTTTCGGGGCGCCGCCATTGTCGGCCCGTTCGATCATGCGGGCGACGGTGGCCAGCACGCTTTCGACGCCGGGGGCCGGGCGTTCGGTGATGCCGGCTTCCGGGATTGTCTCGGGGATTTCCACCTCTTCGGGCGGGGTGGCGTAAAGCTGTCCCTCGGCTTCCGAGCGGCGGCGCAGGTGGTAGACGGTCTGCTTGCCGAAATCCTTGGCCAGCGACAGCACGCCCACATATTCGCTGACGAACCTTTCCTCGAATTCCTCGCCGTTGTTCTGCGCTTCCGAGCGCAGGGCCGATTGTTCGGCGGTCAGCACGGCGACGAATTGCTGGGTGGCGTAGACGTGACCGATCACCGTCACCGGCTCCAGCCGGGCGGCGCGGTTGATGTGGCTGCCATAGAAGTTCTTGCGGCCGCAGATGGGGTCGATGGCCTCGAACACCGGACCGGCATGCAGCGAAATGCGCAGGTTCAGCGGCTTGGGGAACTGGTCGGCCATCTCGATGCCCAGGCGCGACACCACTTCCTGCATGGTCAGGGCGTATTCGGCCATGGGCGTCGCCTTGTCCATCACCACGAAGATGGCATCGCCCCAGGTGTTGATGCTGATGGGCGTCACCCCTGACGCCTCCAGCCCCTGCTTGAGCCGGGCCAGGAAGTCCAGGAAGGCCGGGGTGTTCTCCTCCTTCAGCTTGGAATAGCCCGCGATGTCGCAGAACAGCATGGAGCGGATGACGCGGCCCTGGCCGGCTTCCTCGTCCTCGTCGCCGCCGAAATCCAGATTAGGCAAGGCCGGGCCGTCGGGACCAATCAGCTCGGGATGCTGTTGCAGCAGGCCGTCCAGGTCGATGATGCGCAGCCGGGTGATGTCTTCCCACTGGTCGATAAAGTCACCGGCGCCGCCGACCAGCGAGCCGGGCATCATGTCCCACACCGCGAGCAGATAGGGCGAGGTGCACAGAAAGCCCGAGCGCAGCGTCGACAGACCATGCAGGCACTGATTGGCGAAGCGGTAGAGCATATCGTGGCCGAGATAGCGTTCCTCGGTGGCATAGGTCACCGACGCCGCCAGCTTGAGCGCGTTGCGGAAACGCATTTCCCAGCGTGGCCCGCCACAGCGCACATCGTTGGCGATGAAGTCGTCGAAGGCGAAGGGCATCACCACGTTGACCTCGGCGCCGCGCTCCAGCATGGCCTCGATGAACAGCAGGTCCGAACCGCTGGCGGCCATGGAATAGCCGACCTGGGCATCCAGTTCCTCGAGCTGCTGGGCGATCTCGGCCCGCACCGTCGCCTCCAGCCCCGGCGGGAAATGCGGTCCCTCGCCCGGACGGTCCAGGGCATGGCCGGTGAACACCACCACCGTCGGCGGCTTGACGATATCCGCCAGGTCGTCGGGCACGGCGATGCCGCCCTGCCGCAGCAGGTTCAACTGTTTCAGCGCCGCCACCACGCGGCCGTAATGCACGCCCTCGATGGCGTGGGCGGCGCGGAAGGTGGCGACGGCGTCCGCCGCCTCGCCTAACAGCAATTGCGCCTGGGCCAGCGTCGCCATCACCCGGTAATGCACATCGGCGGGCAGATGGTCCTCAGGATTGTCGTCCTGGGCGACGGCCTTGACCTTGGCCGCCAGCCGCCGCGCCTCGGCGCGGTCGCCCAGCAGCTGGCTCATCAGCGCCGCCTCGATGCCGTCGCGCGGATTGCCGCCGGTGTGGAAGGCGCGCAGGAACAGCTCGCGGCAATGTTCCAGATCGCGGCGCACGCCGGACGACAGCCACGCCTCGCGGAACACGCGGGCCAAGGCGTTATAGGTCTCGGCGTCGGCGCTGGCCTCCAGCCGCTTGCCGCGCACCAGATCGATGGATTCCGCCAGCTCGGCCATGGCCGCCAGCCCGCTGCCGTCGCTCTCCAGGCTGTCCAGCGCGCCGCGCAGCGCCGCCTGCAGGCGATGGAACGGGCCTTCGTCGATGAAGATGTCGTCCAGTACCGGCGCCAGCAGCCGCCGCGCCTCGTCCACCGCCCCAGTCTGCGACAGGGCGATGGCGCCGAAGATGGCCAGCTTGGTGCTGCCCGGATACAGGCGCAGGCCGTCGCGGCAGAAATCGTGCGCGAGGAAGTTCTGGCCCTCGTCCAGCAGGGCGCGCGCCGCGCGTTCCCATTCGTCCTGGCTGCGTGGCGCCGTGCCGCCGATCGTCATGGATGTGGTATCGGCCACCGGCCGCGTCCTCCGAACCCGAATCCGTCCCTGGGATAAAGTTTTATCACTTCCGGCCCGGGACCGCGAATCCCGAGAAGCTTTCGTAAAGTTGCTTGCGCAAGCAACTATGTTGCGTTAATCAGGGGGGCCCGCGAAACCACAAACTCAAGAACGGGCGAAAAAAGAAATCAGGGATTGCTCACGGCGAAGGGCAACACAGGCGCCAAAGGGCGCGGAGAGGGAGAGAAACAATGTCCCAGATCGCCTCGATCAACGTCGATGCCATTTCCACGGCCACCCCGGCCAAGCCCAAGCTGGGCAATCCGGCGGTGGTCGGCCTGGCCGGATTCGGCCTGACCACCATGATGCTGCAATTCCACAATGTCGGCTGGGCGGGCATCGGCCCGGTGGTCTATCTCGGGCTGTTCTTCGGCGGCCTGGCGCAGATGATCGCCGGGTTGCAGGAACAGAAGTGCGGCAACAATTTCGGCTATTGCGCCTTCACCTCGTATGGCTGCTTCTGGATTTCGCTGTGCGCCATCCTGTTGGGCAACAAGTTCGACGTGTTCAAGTCCAGCGAGGCCGATGTAGGCTGGTTCCTGGTGGCGTGGACCCTGTTCAGCGCCATCCTGTGGGTGGCCTCGCTGCGGGTCAGCAAGGCCATGTTCGCCACCTTCACCACGCTCGAGATCGGTTTCATCCTGCTGGACATGGCCCATTTCGGCTTTGACAAGGCGCTGTTCACCCAGCTGGCGGGCTGGGACCTGATGCTGTGCGCCGCCCTGGCCTGGTACATGATGGCCCACGTCCTGCTGGCCGACCTGTTCGGGCGGGATGTGCTGCCGGTGGGCAAGCCGGTCGTCAACTGATAGCGGCCACCTTTGCGGCCACACCCAACGGCGGGGGAAACCCCGCCGTTTTGTTTTATTCCAATCCCTTGCGGCCTGACCGGGATCAAGGCGCAACCCCCTTTCGGCAACGACCTTAATAATGATAGGGTCAAGCCCCCTCGCGGGGGTTCAGCCGCGACTGAAATAAAACCAATAGAGAGGTAGGATTTCCATGTCCGTTGCCGTCCAGGCGAAGGCCGCCAGCCGCCTGCTGCTCTCGGGGAACGAAGCCATCGCGCGGGGTGTGTGGGAGGCAGGCGTCAAGGTCGCCGCCGCCTATCCCGGCACCCCCTCGACCGAGATGCTGGAAAACATCGCGCTTTATCCCGATCTGTACGCCGAGTGGTCGGTGAACGAGAAGGTGTCGCTGGAGGTCGCCATCGGCGCGTCCATGTCCGGCGCCCGCGCGTTCTGCGCCATGAAGCATGTGGGCATGAACGTCGCCTCCGACGCCTTCATGACCCAGACCCTGGCCGGTGTGGTCGGCGGTCTGGTGGTCGCGGTGGCCGACGATGTCGGCCTGTCGTCGTCGCAGAACGAACAGGACACCCGCTTCTGGGGCCGCTTCGCCCATGTTCCCGTGCTGGAACCGGCCGACAGCCAGGAAGCCTATGACATGGTCAAGGTCGCCTTCGACCTGTCCGAACAGTACAACACCCCGGTCATTCTGCGCCTGACCACCCGCGTCTGCCACGTCAAGGCCATGGTCACGGTAGGCGAGAAGGACGAGCGCGCGGTCAGCGGCTTCGACATCACGCAAAAGCGCTGGGTCATGACCCCGGCCAACGCCAAGGGCATGCTGCCCAAGCAGATCGCCCGCGAAGGCGAGTTGCGCAAGGCGGCGGAAGTGTCGCCGTTCAATCTGGTGGATGACGGCAGCGACAAGCGCGTCGGCTTCGTCACCTCGGGTCCGGCCTTCATGCATGTGCGCGAAAGCTTCCCCGACGCGCCGGTGCTCAAGCTGGGCTTTTCCTACCCGGCGCCCATCGAGGCGATCAAGGCGTTCCGCGCTACCGTCGACAAGCTGGTGGTGGTCGAGGAAACCGAGCCGCTGCTGGAAAACGAGCTCAAGGCCGCCGGTCTCCAGGACATCTTCGGCAAGGACATCCTGCCGCGTCTGGGCGAGCTGACACCCAACGTGCTGATCCCCGCCATCTACAAGCTGCGCGGCGAAGAACCCCCGGCCACCAGCACCTATCCCAAGTACGAGCCCTTCCCGCGCCCGCCGACCATGTGCCCGGCCTGTCCGCACATGGGCGTCTATTACACCCTGTCGCGCCTCAGGAAGCGGGTGCAGATTTCGGGCGATATCGGCTGCTACACCCTGGGTGCCGGTCATCCGTGGAACGCGCTGGACACCACCATTTCCATGGGCGCGTCCATGGGTATCGCGCTCGGCATGGACAAGGCCCGGTCCGAGCAGACCAAGGACAAGGCCATCGTCTCGGTGATCGGCGATTCCACCTTCCTGCACATGGGCATGCAGGGCCTGCTGGACATCGTCTATAACCGCGGCAACATCACCACCCTGTTGCTGGACAACCGCACCACCGGCATGACTGGCGGCCAGCATCACGCCGGTACCGGCAAGGATCTGAACGGCCAGGAAGCGCCGCGCGTGGATTTCGCCACCCTGTGCGCCGCCCTGGGCGTCAACCCCGAGCGCATCCACAAGGTCGATCCCTACAAGCTGCCGGTGCTGTTCAAGCTGATCCGCCAGGAAATCGAGATCAACGAGCCGTCGGTGATCATCACCGACCGTCCGTGCGTTCTGTCGGAATTCTATGGCAAGCTGACGCCGTACGAAGTGGTGGACGACAAGTGCACCGGCTGCGGCAATTGCATCAATGTCGGCTGTCCGGCCATTTCGGTGTCGCGCACCGAGGTGACCAAGCGCGACGGCGCCCCGGACATCGTCAAGAAGTACACCACCATCGACACCGCCATGTGCACCGGGTGTCACATGTGCGTTGAATCGTGCGGCCCCAAGGCTATCCTGCCCTTCAACCAGCAGGCCGGGGAATAAGGACCATGAGCGACATCATCAACAACATCCTGGTGTGCGGCACCGGCGGCCAGGGCGTCATGACCGCCGCCGAGATCCTGGCCCAGACCGCTATCGCCAAGGGCTTCGACGTCAAGAAGTCGGAAGTGGCGGGCATGGCCCAGCGCGGCGGCGTGGTCACCAGCCACGTCCGCTTCGGCAAGAAAGTCTGGTCGCCGGTGATCACGCCCGGCACCGCCGACATCCTGGTGGCGTTCGAACTGGCCGAGGGCTCGCGCTGGGCCGACATGCTGCGCCCCGGCGGCATCGCCATGGTCAACACCATCCGCCTGACGCCGCCGGTGGTCTCCGCCGGTCTGTTCAAGTACCCCGAGGACCCGCTGGCCTCCATGCGGGCGGCGGGCGTCACGGTGTACGATTTCGACGCGGGCGCCATCGCCCGCGATCTGGGCGACCTGCGCCTGATCAACACCGTAATGCTGGGCGCCATCGCCGATTACCTGCCCTTCCCGGCCGAAGACCTGGAAGAGCAGATTCTCGGCCGTTTCCGTGCCCGCAAGCCCGCCATGGTCGAACTTAACCACCAGGCCTTCGACCTGGGCCGCGCCGCCGCCCGCGAACGGGCCGCGACCAAGCTGGCCGCCAACCAATAATCTCAAATCCCGGTGAGTTAAACTCACCGGGATTTGGTTAGGCCCAAGGGGCCGCGCGGCTTATGCCGCGGGAGGCAAGTGTTTCGGAGAAACACGCCCGCCGCCTGAGGGCTGAGGTGATCGGTTCCGATCACCGGGACATGGTGCAAGTGCAGTGCGGCATCGGGTAACGCCCTGATGTGCTTTAGTTTAGGGGGAGGCTTGACGCCTCCCCCTTTTGCTTTTGCGAAGGCTTCTGCTAGCATTGGTCGAGATATAGGACAGCAGGGGGAAATGGGCATGTCCGACGGAGTGAACCTCGCGTCGCTCAAGGTTCTGGTCATCGACGACCAGGAATTCGTCCGCACCATCGTCAAGAAGATGTTGAGCCAGATCGGCCTGGGCACCGTGCTGGAGGCCCATGACGGCAATTCCGGCCTGGAACAGGTGATCCGCGAGGCGCCCGATCTGGTGATCTGCGACATCCAGATGCGGCCGGTGGACGGCTTCGGCTTTGTCCGCCAATTGCGCGACACCCCCGGCATCGACCACACTCCGGTCATCATGCTGACCGCCCACACCGACGCCGCCACCATCGCGCGGGCCAAGGAGCTGAAAATCAGCGCCTTCCTGGCCAAGCCGGTGCTGCCGCCCGCCCTGAAGGAAAAGATCATCAACGTCCTGAGCAAGGCCGAGGCGCTTTAACCGTTCTCAGCGACCGCCCAGAAACCGCTTGCGCAACCAGGCGCTGACGCCGTTGAGCACCGTCACCAGGACCAGCAATACCAGCACCAGGGCGGCGGCCTCGCGGTATTCGAACAGGTGGAAAGCGGTGACGATTTCCAGCCCCAGCCCACCAGCACCGACCACCCCCAGGGTGGTCGCGGCGCGCACATTGTGTTCCCAGCGGTAGATGGTGGCGTCCATCAGGCGCGGCAGAACCTGCGGCCAGACGCTGAAGCGGAACACGCCCAGCGGCGCCACCCCGTGCGAGCGCAAAGCCTCGCCGGGGGCGCGGTCCACATGCTCGAAGATTTCCGAATAGAACTTGCCCAGCACCCCGGTGGAATGGCAGGCGAGCGCGAAGATGCCGGGCAGCGGGCCGAAGCCGACGGCGGCGACGAACAGCACGCCCCAGATCAGGCCGGGAATGGAGCGCATGGCGTTGAGCAGCAGCCGCACCGGCTCGCCCGCCCAAGCTGGCGTGACATTGCGCGCCGCCAACGCCCCCAGCGGCAGGGCGGCCAAGCCGCCCAGAACCGTTCCGGCGATGCTCATGGCCAGCGTCTCCACCAGCGGCTTGCCCCATTTGGTCCACCGGCTGAAATCGGGCGGCGTGGCATCCCCGGCCAGGGTCAGGATGGTGGTCAGGGCGCCGCGGTAGCGAGCCGCGTCGAACACCCCGGCATAGCCGAACGCCATCAGGATGGCGGCCATCCCCAACATCGTGGACAGAACGTGCTGGCGTTGCGCCCGCTTTCCGGCGGCAAGAACCATTGTCATGCGGTCGGTCATGCCGTCATTCCTCCTGAAGATCGGCGCTGACGCCGATGCGTTGACCATCCTTGCCGCGCAGCAGGCGGCGCAGCCACAGCGGCTGAGTGCCCTGCATCATGCGCTGAACATTGGCGATGACATCGTCGATGGGGCGCGGCTTTTCCGACTTCACCGGAAACACCTTGATGGCATGGACCCGCACCGCCGCCAGATCGGACAGCCCCATGGTGAACAGCACCGAACACTCGGCCAGCGAGGCGACGCGTTCGGTCATGGGGTCGTGGCCGGTACCGTCGTCGTCCTCCATCTCGTCCATGACGCAGCCCTTACCGCCGCCCGGCCCCTTCTTGGCCTTGCCCGAACGGGTGAAATGCACCACATCGACGAATTCCGAGGCATCCTGGGACACGTCGTAGAACACCATCTGCCGCGCGGCGACGAAATTGGCGTCCAGGTCGATCAGGCTGTTGGTGGTGATGGCGATGCGCAGATGGGTATCGTTCATCGCAAATCCTCTCTAGTGTCGTTGGCTACCGCCCCCGTCATTCCCGCGAAAGCGGGAATCCATGTATCCGCGCTCGACCTGTTGCTGACATGGACACCCGCTTTCGCGGGTGTGACGCAAAACCGAATCCCAAACCTTCAGGTCATGGGGAGGCCGGGAATGTTCACCTCGCGCCCGAAGCGCTGGCGGAATTCGGCAGGCAGGGTAAAGCCGTCGGGCGTACGTCCGCGCCAGCGCGGCAGCTCATCCAACGGCAAGGCGAAATCACTCAGCGCCTCGACCGGCACGATGTGCAGCACGCCGTCGTGGACGACGTAGAAATCGATGGGAGTGCGCACCGTGTCCCGGTACAGCGGCCCGACCTCAAAGGTCATGCGCCCGCCGGACACACTGACCTTGGGGTTGTCGCAATCGAAGCGGAAATGACGGTTGAAGAAGAAAGGCGGCTTGTACTGATAGAGGATGCGGTCCTCGTCGGCGAAGCGCTTCACCTCGGCCACGATGTCGGTCAGATATTGCAGCATCAGCGCGTCGCCATAGGCGGCGCTGTAGGGCTGTCCGTCCAGGGCCAGAAACGCGGCCACCGCCGATTCCAGCAGCGCCAGCCCGGCCGGGGTGACTTCCAGCGACAGCGCCACCTGATGGATGGCGCCGTTGAACTTGACGATGCCGTCATCGAAGTCCAGATGGCCGTGCGGGTGCACCGCGACGGCGCGCACGACTCGCAGCATGCGGAACAATTCCGCCACCACCTTTTGGGTTGGCGTCTTGCGCGGCAATGCCTGGTATTTCTGCCAGCCGGTCTTGCCCTCGGCCTCCGGGTGGTGAGAGTCCAACCCGGCATCCAACAGCAGCGCCGCCCAGCAGGCCCCGGCGGCGGCGGCCCGCGCGGGCGAACGCGGCGGCGGTTCCTCGGCGAAGGCCAGGGTCTTTTTCTTGGTGTACAGCTCGACCTGCCGGTACTCGGTCCGGCGCAGGCGGGCCCCGGCCAGGACATCCAGCCCGGCCAGCAAATCACTCAGCAAATCCATGCGGGCAGTCTCCCTGCAACCGGTTGGGGGACGGCGGACGCCGCCCCCCGGCCTTGCGGCCTTACCAGGTGTTCAGAAGCCACTCGCGATCCTTGTTGTATTCCATGTGGGTGAAGATGGTGTTGGCGATGGTCTCGCCCAGTTCCATGGCGCCCGCATAGCCCATGGTCGGCTTGCGGTACAGACCGGCGCGGTCGAAGGAGGGGAAACCGACGCGGACCATGGGGACATTGTTGTAGATGCCCACATAGCGGCCCTTGGAATGACCCATGATCAGGTCGATCTGGTAGTTCGGGTCCTTGACCCGCTTTTCCAGTTCCCACAGATCGGCGTTGCACACCACTTCCATGTCCCAGGTGCACTTGGCCTTGAGGTCCAGAACACGCGGGTCTTTCTTGTACTTGGAATTGTCGTCGCCCAGCAGCAGCAGTACCGGCTCCAGTTCCACCTCCAGGCAGAACTGCGCCAGACCGATCACCAGATCGGGATGACCGAACAGCGCCACCTTCTTGTTGGCGAAGAACATGTGCGCCAGGTCCTGCAACGCGTCCAGCGCCACGCCGCGTTCCTTGATCAGCGAATCCGGGATGGGCTTGCCGGTGAGTTCGCTGATCTTCTGCAACATGGCATCGGTGTTGCCGATGCCGTAGGGGGTGTTGACGATGGCGGCGGGAACCTCGAATTCCTGATGCAGGTAGGTGGCGGTGGTCGCGCCTTCATAGCGGGCCAGGGCCACCGAGGCCAGGGCGCCGGACGAGGCCTGGATATCTTCCACCGTGGTGCTGCCGCTGGTGCTGATGGATTTGTCGGGCATCATCGGGCTGTCGAATTCCTCGGTGTCCATGAACACCGTGGCATCGACGCCCATTTCCGCCATGTAGTGCTTCAGCAGCTTGACGTCGCCGGGATTGACCCAACCGGGGAACAGGTTGAGCTTGCCGGTCGGCGCCACCTTGGCGGTGGTGATGGTCTTGAAGATGGACTGCATGCACTCGGAATAACCGCCCACCTGGCTCGACTTGAAGCTGGGGGTGTGCACCGGGATCACATGGATCTTACGGTCCGGGAATTCCTGCTTCAGCATCTTGTTGCAGGCACTGATGTTGCCTTCGATGTCATCACCGATGACCTCGGTCGAGCAGGTGGTGATCAGCGGGATCACCCGCAGTTCGGGATAGCGGCGGGCCAGCGTCATGACGCCGTCCTGGATGCGCTGGTGGCCGCCGAACACCGCCGAATCCTCGTGCAGCGAGGTCGAGGCGATGTCGAAATTCTCCTTGAAATGCTGGGCGAACAGCAGGCGCACGAACATGGTGCAGCCCTGGCCGCCATGGACCAGCGGGATGCAGTCCTTGACGCCGATACCCGCGTATTGGGCACCCGCCGGTTGGCAGTCGTACATCGGGTTGATGACGCCCGCCCGCTCCTTGGTGGTGATTTCGCAACCCATGGCTTGTCTTCCTAGTAAAGGGTGTGGTGCAGTTCGCCGTTCTTGGAATTGGTGATGGTGATATCCACCAACCGTTCCTTGAGTCCGGCCATCAGCTCACGAACCTGGGCGGCACCGGCATCGCCGAGCCACGGGAACCGCTGCTTGAAATCCGCGACCATGATCTTGGCGTCGGCGTAGAACAGCCGGTCCATGGGGGATTCCTTGGCGGGCGGCGCACCGGTCAGCATGTCGGTCGCGGTCTTCAGGATGCCGTCAATGTTTTCCTGGCGGTCCCACGAGCGCGAGAAGAACTGCCACAGGCAACGTTCCTGGACGTAATCGTAGAGGGCATCGATCTTGTCTTGGCTGGTCATTCCGCGGCCTCCTTGACCGGGGTGGCGACAGGGCCGCGAATGTCGGTGGCGGCCAGTTTCAGCAGCGGGTTGTGCACGGCGTTGTACATATCGCGGGCCAGGTTGACGAAGCCCTCGAAGCCCATGTACGGGCCGTTGTGGTAGCCGTGGCCGTTGACGTAGGGGATATGAAGCTTCTTCACCAATTCGCCGACGCGCGGCCCGGTGAAGATGACGTCCGGCTTGACCAGATCGATGATCTCGAAGAATTCCAGCTCGTTGCCGTCATCGATGTAGTAGGTGCCGGCCTGACCACGGGCGATGACCTTCTCGAAATCCTCCTGGTGGCCGAACTTGGACGACATGGCGACCACCTGGACGCCCAGATCGTCCTCGACCGACTTGGTCCAGTGCCACAGGCGCGGGCCGCCGGTCCAGATGGCCATCTTGGTGCCCGTCAGGCGTTCCTTGTACCAATCCAGCTGCGGCTTCCACTTGGCCTCTTCCTCGGCGATCAGGGCCTCGCCCTTCTCTTCGATGCCGAAGAAGGCGCAAATCTTGCGGATGCCCTCGGCCATGTAGCTGAAACCCCACGAATCGATATCGAGGCGCGGGATGCCGTATTGCTTGCGCAGCTCGTTGGCGATGTAGCCGGACGACCGGGCGCAGTTCACCACGTTCAGTTGCGCCTTGTGCATGCGGCGCAGATCGTCGTAGGTGCCGTTGCCGGTGAAGTGGGCGATCACCTGGATGCCCAGCTTGTCCCAGTATTTCTGCAGCAACTGGGTGTCGCCGCCGATGTTGAAGTCACCGATGAAATTCATGGTGTAGGGGCTGGTGATCTCGGCGTCGAGCTGGCCGACCTTTTCGTTGATCCAGCCGATGTTCAGGACGTGGTGGCCCTTGGACTGGGACACACCGGCGAAGCCAGGGCATTCCACGGTGAAGATGTCCACGTCGGGACGGTCGGCCATCACCTTCTTGGCCACCGCCTTGATGTCGTCGCCGATCAGGGCGGTCGGGCAGGTGGTGTAGATGATCATGCGCTTGATGTCGGGCATTTCATCGAAGGCTTCGTGGCACGACTTCTCCAGCCGCTTCTCGCCGCCGAAGACGATGTGGCTTTCCTTCATGTCCGTCGACCACACGTACTTCATGTTGAAGTGGCCGTTGTCGGTGGGATAGCGCTTGGTGTGCCAGGTGTCGTAGGCGCAGCCGATGGGGCCGTGGATCATCTGGATGGTGTCCTTGAGGACACCGCCGATCACCAGCTTGGCGCCGCAGAACGAGCAGCCGCGCTCGGACAGGGTTCCGGGAATGGTGGCGGCGTTGGAAATGGGCAGGAACTCGCGGGTGTCCTCGCCCTCGACCTTCAAATAGATATGCCTTTCGCGCTCAGGAATATCCTTGTCGCATTCCAGCAGTACCATTGGCATGGAAGTTTCTCCTTGAGCCGTGTTGAGTAAAACAGGCCGTTTGCTTGACACGGAAGCTGATGCCCCACCAAACGCACGAAGCGTGCCAAATGCCGCACGCCCCATGCCGCCGCTTCACTCCTCAGGTTTTCCGCCATTTTTCCGGCACAAGGCCCATATCCCGGCAAAAGTTCGCATCGGTACGAAGGCCGTCCGGGATGTTCCGGCGCGTGCGCATGCCAAGAAGAAAGCGCCGCCGACAGCCGTTTTCACTGTGGCACGCCGGTTGCCATGAAAAGTACGGCCCCGTACGGCCGAAACCGGCAAGGAGCGAAAATGTACGACGACACCTCCCCCCATTCCCCGTTGCTGATCGCCGTGGCCGGCACCGAGGGCGGCCGCATCGACAAGCATTTCGGTCAGGCCGAGGATTTCCTGATCTACCGCCAGGGGGCACAGGGGCCGGAACTGGCGGAAATCCGCTCGGTCAGCACCCATGAACAGCCCGGCGACGAGGACCGCCGCGACACCATCTGCCGCATGCTGGCCGATTGCCGGGTGCTGCTGGTGGCCAAGATCGGCCCGATGCCGCAGGAACGTTTGGCGGGCATCGGTATCGAGGCGACGGATCTGTACGCGGGCAAGGACGTGCTGCCAGTCGTGGCGGAAATCTTCGCCGCCAAAAGCGCGGCGCGATCCGCCGCACCGTTGGATACCGCCGGTTTCCGCCTGCTGCATGCCATGCTGCGGGTCGCGGACATGGAGCGGTCCCTGGCCTTCTATTGCGGGCTGCTGGGCATGCGGGTGCTGGAGCGGCGCGAGCACAAGAAGAACCAGTTCACCCAGGCCTATCTGGGCTATGGCGCCGGGTGGGACGGCATGGCGCTGGAGCTGGTGTTCAACTGGAGCAACGAGGAACCGGCCATCCTTGGCACTTCCTTCGGCCACATCGCCATCCAGGTGAGCGGCATCACCGCCTTGTGCGACCGGCTGGCCGCCGCCGGTGTGCCCATGCCGCGTCCACCGCGCAGCCAGCGCCACGGCGAGAACATCGTCGCCTTCGTCGAGGACCCCGACGGCCACCGCATCGAGCTGGTGCAGGTCCCTGTCTGAAGTGTTGGCACGGCGATTGCTGTTTCCCCCGCACTCCTCCTATTTTCGCGAAGGATTTCCTTATGCCTCGTCAGATCGCTTTCTACGGCAAGGGTGGTATCGGCAAGTCCACCACCTCGCAGAACACCCTGGCCGCCCTGGTCGAGATGGATCAGAAGATCCTGATCGTCGGCTGTGACCCCAAGGCGGATTCCACCCGTCTGATCCTCAACACCAAGCTGCAGGACACCGTGCTGCACCTGGCTGCCAAGGCCGGTTCGGTCGAGGATTTGGAACTCGAAGACGTGATGAAGATCGGCTACAAGGGCATCAAGTGCACCGAAGCCGGTGGCCCCGAGCCGGGCGTCGGCTGCGCCGGCCGCGGTGTGATCACCGCCATCAACTTCCTGGAAGAGAACGGCGCCTATGACGACGTGGACTACGTGTCCTACGACGTGCTGGGCGACGTGGTGTGCGGCGGCTTCGCCATGCCGATCCGCGAGAACAAGGCCCAGGAAATCTACATCGTCATGTCGGGCGAGATGATGGCGCTGTTCGCCGCGAACAACATCGCCAAGGGCATTCTGAAGTACGCCGGTACCGGCGGCGTCCGTCTGGGCGGCCTGATCTGCAACGAGCGTCAGACCGACCGCGAGCTGGAGCTGGCCGAGGCCCTGGCCGCCAAGCTGAACACCCAGATGATCCATTTCGTGCCGCGCGACAACATCGTGCAGCACGCCGAGCTGCGCCGCGAGACGGTCATCCAGTACAAGCCCGACTCGCAGCAGGCCCAGGAATACCGCCAGCTCGCGACCAAGATCCATGCCAACGGCGGCAAGGGTACCATCCCGACCCCGATCACCATGGAAGAGCTGGAAGACATGCTGCTGGAATTCGGCATCATGAAGTCGGACGAGCAGGCCCTGGCCGAGCTTGAGGCCAAGACCCTCTGCTCCGCGTGAGCCATCCCGGCCCCTTCCCCACGGAAGGGGCCGCCTTTTTCCAGGAGACCCGCCATGTCCGTCGAATCCGCCGTCGCCTACATCAAGCGCATGCGCGAGGACGCCGCCTTCCGCCAGATTATGAACGACCTCAGCGAGGACGAAGATTCCAGTTGGGCACATATCCGCGCCAGCGGTTTCGAGTTCACCATGCAGGAATTCAAGAAGGCGCAGGACGAGATTTACCAGGAACACGGCATCACGCCCATGTGAACGCGGCTATACGTCACACCCGCTTGGGCGCATATGCACTGACTTAACGGCGTCACCCCGGACAAGCGCAGCGCCGATCCGGCAACTGTGTTTTCAGGTCAGGAAGACGGCCTGATCGCGCAGGATCGCGTTGGCAATGACCAGGATTTTTCTGGCGACAGCAATCAGGGCGAGCTTTGGGGGCTTTCCCGCTTCGAGCAGGCGTTTGTAGAAGACGGCGAAGCGATCTCTGGATCGGACAGCGGCGACAGCCGCCATGTAGAGGGCTTCGCGAACCCGGCGCCGCCCTCCCTTGA
>Ga0209373_10001755_pt1 | contig 24205 bp, 18 predicted proteins | sample Higcelweek5metaG_FD_187173 | JGI IMG/M metagenome (GOLD analysis project Ga0209373, IMG submission 187173) | Freshwater pond sediment microbial communities from the University of Edinburgh, under environmental carbon perturbations - High... | ecosystem: Environmental > Aquatic > Freshwater >... | reverse complement strand
CGCTTTCGAAGATACACAATGCATTAACAATCAACAATAGAATGGAAATTACTTTCTCAGAATAGTATCAATGTCGTGAAGTTCGGCACTTGAAAACACCTGATTTTTAAGTGCCCCTAAATTGTCGTCGAGTTGTTTAACCGAGCTCGCACCAACAAGCACCGAAGTAACACGAGGATCTTTCAATATCCAAGCCAACGACATTTGTGCCAACGACTGCCCACGAGATTCGGCAATTGCATTCAATGCCTTAACTTTCTCAATTGCTGAATTAACTTCGTGCGACTGAAGAAATCCCCACGATTTTGCAGCTCTCGAATTTTCAGGTATTCCGTTGATATACTTATCGGTAAGTAAGCCTTGTGCCAATGGCGAGAATGCAATAAGACCAATACCAAGCTCTTCAACAGTAGCGAGTAACTGATCTTCAATTCCACGAACAAACATCGAATATTTTACCTGATTGATAAGGCAAGGCGTGCCAAGTTCTTTTAATATTGTTGCAGCCTTTTCAGTTTGATCAGCAGAGTAATTTGAGATTCCAACATAAAGCGCTTTCCCTTGGCGCACAATATGGTCGAGAGCCATCATCGTTTCTTCAAGCGGTGTTTCCGGATCGGGCCGATGGTGATAAAAAATATCCACATAGTCCAGATTCATCCGCTTAAGACTCTGATCTAAGCTTGAAATCAAATATTTACGAGAGCCCCAATTGCCATAAGGCCCATCCCACATGCCATATCCAGCCTTAGTCGAAATTATCATTTCGTCTCTAAATGGTTTGAAATCTTTAGTCATGACCTTTCCAAAACTTTCCTCGGCAGAACCAGCAGGCGGGCCATAATTGTTTGCTAAGTCGAAATGAGTTATTCCTGAATCGAACGCAGCACGAAGAATTTCACGTCCACAATCAAAAGTATCGACTCCTCCAAAGTTATGCCACAACCCAAGGGAAATTAACGGCAACTTCAATCCCGATTTTCCACATCGTTTATATTCGGCATTATCATATCTCTGTTTATTAGGCTGATATACATCCATAATCTTTCGTATTAAAGTTCTATGATAGTTAAAATCTGTCGCAATAAAATTAACCACTAAGCTTAAGATACAGCCAATTTTACCGTTCGCGACCAATCAATATCGTTCAAAATTACAATATCATTTGTTTAAAAAGATCCTCTGGACAGATAATATTCATATACTTGAAACAACATAGAGTTATATTTGTCTATACTGATGAAATCTTTTTTAATATGTCGAAAGTTGAATTTAAGCCCGGAACAATGATTTATCCTCTTCCAGCTGTTTTAGTAAGCTGTGGATCAACACCCGAAGAGTATAATTTGATAACTATAGCTTGGACTGGAACAATTTGCAGCGATCCGCCAATGTGCTATATTTCGGTTCGCCCCGAAAGGCACTCTTATGAGATCATCAAAAAGAACATGGAGTTTGTAATTAACCTGACAACAGATAACCTTGCCCGACAAACCGACTGGTGCGGATGCCGATCGGGGAAGAAATTCGACAAATGGAAAGAGATGAACCTTACACCCGGAAAAGCCAGGCTTGTAAATGCTCCAACGGTTGTTGAATCGCCAGTAAACATTGAGTGCAAAGTAAAGGAGATTATTCACTTAGGCACTCACGACATGTTTATAGCTGAGGTTGTAAACGTTATTGTCGAAGAAAGTTTAATCGATAAAAAAACAGGGAAATTCGACCTTTCTGGCGCTAAACCACTGGTTTATAATCATGGAGAATATTTTAATCTTGGTGGAAAAATTGGCAAATTTGGATGGTCAGTTGAAAAGAAACCTAAAATAAAAACTAAGAAATAATTAAAAATTACAGCCATGAAACGAGCATTGACACTCATTTTAACAACCTGCTTAGTAACCTTAAATACCTATGCTAATATGAATACAGATAATAACCCTTTGCTTTCACCGTTCAACACAGCTTATCAAACAACGCCTTTTGATTTGATAAAAGCGGAGCATTACGAACCTGCATTCAAGATAAAAATAGCCGAAGCAAACAGCAAGATTAAAAAACTGATATCGAACAAAGATAATCCGACATTTCAAAATACAATTGTTCCTTTAGAAAAAGAGTCGGATGATATTTCGAGAATGGCATCAATCCTCTTCAACCTCAATTCAGCTGAAACCTCGCCCGAAATACAAGCCGTTACACAAAAAGTTTCGCCAATGCTCACGCAATTTATGGGGAAGATAAATGTTAACTCAAAGCTATTCAAAAGAGTAACAGAAGTATACAACAATCGTTTCCAGTCTGGATTGACCGAAGAAGAAATCCGCCTAATCGAAATCACCTATAAAAACATGAAACGGAACGGCGCCGATCTGAATCTGGCAGAGAAGAAACAACTCATTCAAATTCAAATGAAACTATCAAAATTGAATTTGAAATTTAGTGAGAATGTACTTGCCGAAAACAACAACTTCGTATTAAACATCACGAACAAAGAAGAGTTGACCGGACTTCCCGAATCGGTTATTGAAGCAGCAGCTTTAACTGCAAAAACAAAAAAAATTGAAGGCTGGGCAATCACTCTTCAAGTTCCAAGTTACGTGCCGTTTATGAAATATTCGTCAAACCGTGCACTTCGCGAAAAACTTTACAAGGCTTATAATTCAAGAGGAAACCAAGGGAACCGAAACGACAATAACAAAATAATCAGAGAGATAGTAAACTTACGCCTGGAGATGGCAAACATTCTTGGTTATAAAAGTTATTCAGAATATGTTTTGGAAGAACGAATGGCTGAAGCTCCCGAGAAAGTCATGAAATTCCTAACCGATTTACACAACGTTTCAAAACCTTATGCGCAGAAAGAAGTTAGCGAGGTTAGTGAATTTGCAAAAAAAAGTGGGCTAGAAGATGAACTAATGCCTTGGGATTTCAGTTTTTACAGCGAAAAATTAAAAAGTCAGAAATTCGGCTTCTCCGAAGAGATGGTGAAACCATATTTCAAACTAGAAAATGTAATTGATGGTATTTTTGGCCTTGCAACTAAACTTTATGGTATCACGTTTAAACAGGTAAACAACATTCCGGTCTATCATCCCGACGTAAAGACCTACGAAGTTTACGATGAGAATGGCAAGTTCCTTTCTGTATTCTATGCTGATTTTCACCCTCGTGAAGGAAAAAAAGGTGGTGCTTGGATGACCGAATACCTTTCCCAATCAAACATTGAAGGAGAAATGATCAGGCCACATATCTCAATTTGTGGAAATTTTACAAAACCTACAGAAAGCAAACCATCGCTACTAACGTTCAACGAAGTAGAAACATTTCTACATGAATTTGGACACGCCCTGCACGGAATGTTTGCAAACACGGTATATCCATCTCTTTCGGGCACCAATGTGTACCGAGATTTTGTAGAATTGCCATCGCAAATTATGGAAAACTGGGCTGTAGAAATTGATTGGCTTAAAACCTTTGCCGTTCATTATGAAACTGGGGAACAAATGCCACAAGATTTGGTCGAAAAGTTAATTGAAGCCCGCAATTTTCAGTCGGGATATCAAACCGAAAGACAGCTAACATTTGGTTTTGCAGATATGGCTTGGCACTCAGTTGAAAAAGAGTTCGATGGAAATACGTTAGACTTTGAACAAAAGGCGATTAAAGAGACTCAGCTCTTCCCAAACATTGAAGAGAGTTCCATAAGTACAGCGTTTTCTCACATTTTTGCAGGTGGCTATGCTGCCGGATACTACGGCTATAAATGGGCCGAAGTGCTAGATGCTGATGCTTTTTCGGTATTTAAAGCTAACGGCATTTTCAATAAAGATGTTGCAAAGAAGTTCAAAGAATCAATTCTAGAAAAAGGAGGCACTGCTAACCCAATGGAATTATATATAAAATTTAAAGGCGAAGAGCCTTCGAATAAAGCATTACTTGAAAGAAGCGGATTGAATTAAACTATTTGGTTTCGTCTTCAATTGCATTCATTACGCATCGGAACCCAATAAAACTTTTGGCAGAATCTTGATATTCGTAATCGCGGGTAGAAACTTGAAGAAAATATGATACATCTTTCCAAGAACCACCTCGTACTACTTTCCGCTTCATTGCGGGAGGGTCATTTTCAGACGCATTATACTGAAATTCAGGATTCATATCGTGCATTAAGCCAGAGCCGGCAATGTCATAAGCAGTGCTTGTCCACTCAGCCACATTGCCCGCCATGTCGTATAATCCATAGCCATTAGGATCAAAACTACCAACTTTCATTGTCTTAGTTGAATAGTTGCAATCGGCAACATAGTTTCCCCTTTTTGGTTTAAAATTAGCAACATAGCAACCTTTCTGAGTGCTGGTATAGTAACTTCCCCATGGATATTTATTATTGACCTTGCCTCCACGGGCTGCATATTCCCATTCGGCTTCAGTTGGCAAACGGTATGGATGTATTGGTAATATTTTATTTTCGGTAAGAAATTTCTCTTTAATCATTGTGCGCCAATGACAGAAAGCATTTGCCTGTTCCCATGTAACCCCAACAACAGGATATTCTTTAAATGCCGGGTGTGAAAAATATTTCAAAGTCCAAGGTTCATTGTATGAATAAGTAAAATCACGCACCCACACAAGAGTATCAGGATATACAGGGATTCGTTCTTTAAAGATGAACGATGAACGATCTTTTATAGGAGATTCAACACCAGTAACAGGATCGATAACCGAGCCAGAATAACTTTGCGTTGAATAGTTGTAGCTATTACCTCGCTGGGCAGCTTGTTTCAGATCAACGTAGTAATATTCATAGTACACCTTACGGTAATCAATCTCTCTTGAACCTGAAAAACGTTCCTTTCCTTTGTAAAACAAAGAATCGATGGCTGCGCGAACATCATTATTATCGTCTTTCCATATCAAATTAACCTTAGTCCAATCAATTATTGCTGGATCATAAAGTTCTTTTTCCCTGTTAGAAGCTTTGTATTCATCAATGCCTGCCTTAAACGTTAAAATAGCAGCAATAGAATCAGTTACCCAATTCACATATTGACGATATTCGCTGTTGGTAATTTCAGTTTCGTCAATCCAAAACGAATTAACCGAAACATTCTTGGTTTCAGAAATCTGTCCATCAATAATTTGATCACCGCCCCCCATCTGAAAATGTCCAGGTTTTATATAGGTCATACCATAAGGGATTGGCTCAAACCAAACAGGCCGCTTCTCGCCTCTAAGTTCATGAACACGGGGCTCGGTTTTACATCCCGAGAATAGGGTAAAACCAATCAATAATAAGTAAAGATATTTCTGAAAAATTCTCGACACGTTTAAATATTTCTAAACTAAACGGAAAAACAAAACAACTATTGCATCACAATCGAAAAGCCTTACGGCTATACCATAAGGCTTTTCAATTATATTGATATTTTAAACATTAAGCTAATTTTCCCACAAATCTTGCTCATAGTCAAATATTTCCTTTTTGATACGCTCAGACTCCAATTGCGCTTCCCGACCTATTACATAATCGGTAATCATACGGTCGTTATATACATTTGCTTCCTGAATAAAATTCGATTGGAAGTATCTGAAAACAAACACATCATCAAAAGAATAAAGAGGCTTATCAGATTGAAGGCTATAAAGAGGCACCTTAGCAAAGTAATGACGAGTATCGGGATAATAAATCCAGAACAGCCTCACACGACGTTGCATTCCATTATATGTGTATTCGCGAATAGGACACAATCCAATAATTTCAGATCTTAAACGAGCATCTTTACGATCAAAGTACCAAACTTCTTTCACCAAGATCTGTTTAATTTCTTCGGGCCTCCAACGAATAGTAACCATTGAATCTATTGTTACTCCCGGACGAATTTCTACAGGAATAACCTCTTCCCTCATGCCAAGATCAAGAATTTCTTGTACACTGGTAAAAATATTATTTGGGTCGAACTCAAAAGCATTGCTTTTTAATGGAGCATGAAATGCATTGAACTCATTATTTGTAATTCCATCAATAATGGCATTGATCAAACTCTTCCTTCCGTGAATTGTATCAATTGGATAATAAAGAGTTAAGTTCGCTTTCTCACGAAGATCAATAATCTCCCATGTAACTTTAGACCATAGAACATCGGCTTCTCTCACAAAAGGGTAAGGAACATATTCCCTCTTTGCGAAATCGTTTTCTTGCTGGTAAGTTTCGTTAAAAGGACCAAACTTATCAGTAAAACGAACACCTTCTTGTTGCGAAAACCCAAGAAGAGGGAGAAATACCAATAATGAAATTTTTAATATTGCTTTCATACCAAAAGGTTTATTGCATTTTCTTATTCAACAGTTAAAATAATCGGGGACAAAATCCTCACAGGGTCATTTTTATCACCTTCAATTCTTGCCTTAATATTTTCAAACGAGACTCGGACACCGGAACCAAGACCATTTAACAGACGCTTCTGTTCATCGGTAAAACGATACGAATTAGAAGGTAATGTTGTAGTCGTTCCTCCTGAAGAAGGTACTGACATATCAAAACTGATAACTTCAAAGGCTAAGTCGAAATCAAAATCTTGCAATTCCGCAAAAACTCCACCCATAATTTTCAGCTTTTCACGAGCAATACTACCCTGACTCATTTTAGCTACGGTAGCTTTAGGATCTGGTACTTTTTTAACACGGAATACCATTTCACCCATATTTTTCAATTTACCATCTACCTTAGCATTCACAATAACCCTTGTTTTTTCTCCTTTAGGATCCAAATCTCGTGGTTCAACAATCCATGAATCGCCTGACTTAGTAATAGAACCATTCGTAAATGAAACTTCCAAATTACTACTTGGAATACCTGGAACCGATATACTTAACGGATTTTTCAATCCTCGGTACATTACATTCATCTTTGTTGGAGCAATGGTTACAGCAGGCATTGCAACCTGATATTCACCTTCAAATGCTTTGCTTCCTTCTTCTCCACTAGGAGTTTTATATCGAATTTCACCACGATAGGTGTATGTTCCAGGAGTATTCGCATTTACAGAATATATAGCTTCATTCCCTTCAATTGGAAGAGGTGTTGAGCTTCCATTCATAAATACAGTCAACTTTTGGGTTGTGTCTTCAGCAGCTATGAAAATTCGAGCTCTATAAGGCTGACCTTGAAATACATAACTTGCATCAGGAATTACTGTTGCCTTAAGCCCTGTAAATTTGAAAGATGTCGCGTCAATTTCATTATACAACTGACGAAGAACAACCGATTCAGCATTACAAACATCAATTTGAAGTTTCGAAAGCAATGTTAAACTTGCAATAATAGGACTAGCTTCAAAATTTAAAACCGGCCATGTTTTTCTATTCGAACCTTCAGGGTCACTAACATCTAACGACTGAGCCAAGCTATTAACTATCATGGCATTATTGTCGACAAGAACAGCTATATCCGCTTTGTACTGGTTTATTCTATCTTGCAATTCTTTTCCTCGTCCCAATCGAAGCATAACCTCGGGAGTAGAGTTCAAATCTTCCTTCGATTTAATCATTATTGTATCACCCTTAACTCCAACAATAAAAGCATCTTCATCTTCTATTTCTTCGTCAGCAGGTTTAACGTATGAACCTGACTTTTCAGCCAAAACTTCTTTCGTTTCTACAATAAAATTAATCAAATCATCAGTCTTGCCTTGAACTTCTTTTGCCAGATCTCTCCATTTCCCTACTTTTCCTTGGTTCTGTGCATAGGCAAAATCGAAATCACTAACTAACGAAGCATTTTTCTTATCAAAACTGTTGTAAGTTTTCATCAAACTCATATCAACAATTTTGAAAGCATTCAAAACTTCTTTTGATACATTCAGAGCCAACATCGCAGTTAACACCAAATACATCATATTAATCATCTTCTGCCTAGGAGTTTCCGGGCAATTTTTAGTTCCCATATTCTATCCCAGTTACTTTTTACTGTTAAGCGCACCAAGCATTCTACCGTAAATCTTGTTCAATGCTTGAATGTTTTCGTTAATTTCTTTTGTATTATCGTTGAACTTGCGTGTCTCTTCAACAGAAGAATGAAGCAATTTTCCAATTTCACCGACATTGGTAGAATACTGATTTACCATTTGTTCAACTTTTCCCGCACCTTTCAAGTGTAGTTCATAAGCTGAGTTTAGCGCAGTTAAATTCTTATTAATCTTGTCGATATTTTCAGTGTAATTGGCAGAACTTTTCTCAAGACCTTTAAATCCACCAGAAATAGATTCAGCAACTTTCTTATACGAATCAGATAATTCTCCGGCAGAAGTATGTAATTGTTTCGAAAACTCGTTGCCAGTTTTTTCAATCTCAGCAGATGCCTTATCGCTTGATGATTTCAAATTCAATGCAGCTGACTTATATGAATCAGAGATTTCTTTAACACTCTTTTCCATTTCACCAGAAACCAATTTATTTGAATCTACAACTTTACCAATTGATTGAGATGCTTCGTTTAAATTTTTAACAAAAGCACTTGTAGCAACCGTTGCATCAGTAATATCTTTCAACCCATTAGCAGTTTCAGATAATCTGTCAAAACTCTTATACAGTTTTTTCAATTGTTCATCGGGAAGGTCGTTTAATGAAATGCCAACACCACTTCCGCCAGAAACAGATCCATTGCCAAGACTTCCACTTACGTTACCTGTCAAAGGTTTTGCATAATATTGATTGTCAAGCTCTTCGTATATCTTCTTTTCTTCAGGCTCTTCATCTCCAACTCTCAACTGAGGATAAATCCTTTTCCAGTCGGGCAATTCCATTACCGGTTCAAACGCAGAAATAAAGAAAATAATTGCTTCGATAGACATACCAACACCAAGCATAACACCTGCATAAGGCAAATGCTCTAGTTTAAAAAGTGCGCCCATCAAAACCACTGAAGCTCCCCAACTATAAATATAGTTCTGTATAAGCTTCCATCTCTTTGAATGTATAAAATCCCCCAAATTCATATTTCGTAGATTAAGTCGTTATTTTTTAAAATTCATTTCCAAAAGAAGATCGAACACATCTGAACCCAATGAACGATTTAGAAGAATCTTGGTATTCATAAGTACGTGACGAGTTTTGTATAAAAAATCCAATATCTTTCCATGAACCTCCACGAATAACCTTTCTCTTCAGGGCAGGAGGATCACTATCTTCAGCATTATATTTAAAATCAGGATTTAATTCGTTAACCATGGCCAGAGAAAGTTCTTCAAAAGCAGAACTAGTCCATTCGGCAACATTGCCAGACATATCGTATAAACCAAAGTCGTTAGGCGGATAACTGGCAACCTTCATTGTAGCTAAGCCGCCGTCTTCGATATAATTACCTCTCATTGGTTTGTAATTTGCCATAAATTCACCCAATTGATTACGAGAATAATAACCTCCCCAAGGATACATCGAATTCTGCAATCCACCTCGAGAAGCAAATTCCCATTCAAATTCAGTAGGTAACCTGTAATCTTGTACTGTTGCTCCACCATTACCGGCAAAATATTCATTTTGCATTTTTGTTCTCCATTGACAGAAAGCATTTGCTTGTTCCCAAGAAATACCTACAGCAGGATATTCGTCAAAACCAGGATGCCAAAAGTATTTACTTGTCCATGGTTCGTTGTAAGAATAGGTGAAATCTCTAATCCAACAAAGGGTGTCGGGATAAATATTTGTTCTTTCGCGAACAATGAAATCTGAGCGGTCCTTAATTCCACCGCCATAACTTTGAGTAGTATAATTGTAGCTATTAGAACGCTGAGCAGCTTTTTGAAAATCGATCCAAGCATATTCAAAATAAAGTTTCCTTGCATCAATTTCTCTATTCCCAAAGAATCTTTCGTTCACTGGGATAAAGATTGGATCAAGATTGGCCGTATCATTCCAATCTATTTCAGCTCTTGTTCCAGAGCTTAAATTTAAACAAACGAATTGGTCGTTCTCATCGAAAATTGCCCAAGGAGACTGGGGTGAAGGGTCTGCTTTGTATAATAAATCGATTGCCATCGAATCACTAACCCAATTAACAAACTGACGATATTCGTTATTTGTAACTTCTGTATCGTCCATCCAAAAAGCATCAATTGATATTGTCTTTGTTGGAGATATTGCGCCTGTAGGATCTTGATCACTAGGCCCAACCCTTATAGAACCTCGACGGACAAAAGTCATTCCATAAGGTACTGGTTCAAACCAGCTTCCCCGTTTCCCTGTTCCAATAAGTTCACCACTTTCTCCGGACTGGGTGCAACTTGAGATCATGATGATGATCAACAGCGAAATAATCAATTTGTATTTCTTCATAATAGTAAAATTCAGATCTTATAAGTACCTGACGCTTTTATATTTTTTATCACGCTTAGTCTCAATATTAAATGAGTAATTTAAAATAACTTCGTGAGATGTAGCTCCTTTAAAAATTAAATAGCTTGTGTTTACATCTAACGCATAACCTAAATCTAACCCATTTACCAATTCAATTCCTCCCAATAATGTAAATGATTCTATATTTCTGGGTGAAACCCTCAATCCTAAACCACCCCAATATTTCTTCTTAAAAAACATTGTTCCATTAATGTCAAGTGAATAGCTCGCTAAATCACTTCTCAAAATAAACGCTGACTGCAAATCAAATAACGGATCAGGTAATTCAATATTGTATGCGCCTGTCAAATAGTAATGAGGCACATAATAGCCATATTCAATTTCTTCTGGATCTTCGGGATCAAATATAACACCTCTGTTTAATTTTGTTGCAGAAAATCCAAGATAATATTGTGATGTTTCATAATAAGCACCAAAATTTACGTTAAAAATCAAGTTTGAAGTAAATTGTTCTGGGACATATTCATCACCACTGCCATTATTGCCATCAGGTGAAATCCAGTCTTCAGGATTTATGCTGTAACTATTTAAACCAGCTTTAATCCCAACGCCCAATGTTCCGTTCTTTAATGAATGATGATAAGCATAGGTAAAATCGACACTAATATCATTTTGAAACCCTAATTTATCATTCATAATTAACAACCCGAGACCACTATGTATTCCAAAAATTTCAACAGGAGCATCTACTCCAAACACCGATGTTACAGGCTTTCCATCAAAGCCAGTAAACATTGACCGATTACAAAACAGTGCATTAATTGTTTTATCGGCTCCAACAAAACTAGGATTAGCAATTGTACGAGCAAACATATAATTACTAAACAAAGCTTCTTGCTGTGCTTTAGCCGCTAAATTAACCAATATTAACAAAAGAAAAAAAGAAAATTTTTTTTTCATAGAAGGCTTTTTCTCGTTCAAAGCACATTTGATGTAAAACAAAAATAAGATTTTCAAATTAAATTTGACTTAATCTTAATAAATGATTATCTCATTTTTTTAAAATTTAGCCACCATCTGTCAGGAATTTCATTGTTACAGGCCTTTAGATAGTCTTCTTCGGAACATGAAACAATTACATTGATCCTATTTTCTTTTTCATCGTGTGGGTTATTTACCTCAATCCACCAACGCTTTGATCTATTACTTTTATAGAAAACGATTGGAAATCCAATTTCGTCTACTTCAACTACATATTTTGTGCAATCATCAAGAGTGGCAAGCGGAAAATCATGCTTCCTATTTACATAACCTTCTAAGTAGTACCATATTATCTGTGCTGCAAGTTTTGTCGTCTGCCGCTCTTTATCAAATTTTGCATCTGTTTCAAACAACCCAAACAGACGCAACCTGTCGCTTATTCCTGCATATCGTGCCAATTGACAAGCTTCTTCGGCATAAAAACCATTTGGAGAAGTGTCTAAACGCCCCGGGGCATCGCACATTCTTATTGATCCAATATCAAAACTAACCAAATCGGCATCGCGAAAATAGGGTTCTACAACCTCGATTTGATTTCTAATATTGCCAATTCTCAAATTTTCAAAGTACAACTCATTCAACTTACTTAACTGGCGCTGATCGACAAAATATGACTGATAGCCCATACAACATATATTGTATAAATGAGAAGCTTCCCTTTCGATTATTGTTTCGAGATAAGACTCTGAAAAGGGGCGTTCATCAAAACTAATATCAATTTTTGAATCAACATGCACCAAATTGATATCGTTTTCAGTCTCCTTAAACGCTCTAAACGCACCAACAGTTAACGCTTGAGGACCTCCAATGACAACAACATTTTTCTTCAACTGGAATAACATTGCGCATGATTCCTGTAAAGCAAAGAGCGTATCGTTTATTGTATTCCCAAGTCGAAGATTACCAAAATCGGCAATTCGAAGCACAGGAGCGACCTTTTTCAATCTGTAAATTTCTTCCCGTATTATTTGCGTTGTATTTATTTCATTACTTGAATCGGAAGATGACAGGTTTACGAAAACTAATACAACTTCAAACTTACTGTCGTCAGAAATAGGATTCCGTCCTCCATTAATAATTATATTATTCCCGAACGACATTTTTTCATCCAGAAATGAATTGTCGCTAAAGTCTGCAAAATTAACAGGTTCAAAAAAATTCAATATCTCTTCGATCTTCTTCACAAGCAAATAAATATATGGATATTACTTTTTCTTGGCCTTTACGGGCGTTTTTGATTTGGCCTTTGATTTGGCTTTCGATTTTTTTGACGTTGATGGTGTTTGCTCAACAATTTTCAAACAATCTTCGAGCGATAACTCTTCTGCTTTAACAGCTTTCGGTATCTTATAATTCTCTTTTTTGTAAGATATGTAGGCACCCCATCGTCCATTTAAAACCAAAAGATCTGGCTCATTATCAAATGATTTCAAAATTGCATTTTGATCTTTTATCCTTTTGTTCTCTATTAATTCTATGGCTCTATCGATAACCAAACTAAAAGGATCGTCGGTTTTTTCAAGAGATATAAATTTATTATCGTGCTTAATATATGGACCAAAACGACCAATAGCGACTGACACTTTTTTATCTTCAAAAGTCCCTACTTCACGAGGAAGCTTAAATAAATCGAGGGCTTGCTCCATTGTGATGGTTTCGATATGCAACCCTGACTGTAGACTGGCAAATTTGGGTTTCTCGCCATTTTCGCCATCAGTAGTTTCTCCAAGTTGGGCAAGAGGACCAAAACGTCCGATTTTTACTGAGACTTGCTTACCTGACTCAGGATCGATACCAAGAATTCTTTCGCCATTAGCTTTTTCTGAGATTAATAATGAATTCTCGACTAATTCATGAAATGGTTTATAAAAACCTCCAATCATGTTACTCCATTCACTTTTTCCTTCAGCAACTTCGTCGAATTGAGCTTCAACTTTAGCTGTAAAATTGAAATCCATTATAAAATCAAAATTCTTCAGAAGGAAATCAGTAACAACCATTCCAATATCTGTAGGGAATAGTTTTGATTTCTCGTAGCCGTATGATTCTGTTTTAACACTTTCAGAAATCGATCCAGATTTTAGAGTAAGAGTTGTAAATTCACGTTCAGCTCCTGGCCTATCCTCTTTAACTACATATCCCCTATTTTGGATGGTTGTAATAATTGGAGCATAAGTAGATGGCCTACCAATCCCCTGTTCTTCAAGCTTTTTCACAAGACTAGCTTCGGTGTATCGAGGTGGGCGCAATGTAAAACGCTGAGCTGCAATAATTGTATCGCGCTCAAGTATGTCTTTTACTTTTATTGGTGGAAGAAGAACATCACTGCTTTGTTTGTCTTCATCATCATCTGATGATTCTAAATAAACTTTCAAAAAACCTTCAAAGAGAATAACTTCGCCAGAAGCAACAAATTTTTCGGTTGCAGTTGAAACTCCAATAGATATTGTAGTTCGTTCAAGGGAAGCATCGCTCATTTGAGACGCAATAGTTCGCTTCCAGATAAGTTCGTATAGCTTTTGTTCTTGCTTGGTGCCTGTAATGGTCTCTTTGTCCATGTATGAGGGGCGTATAGCTTCGTGAGCTTCTTGCGCACCTTTTGATGATGTTTTATATTGACGCGTTTTAGAATAATCTTCGCCAAAAAGCTCAGCGACCTTAGCTTTTGCAGTGTTTAATGCCAGCGACGACAAGTTGACCGAGTCGGTACGCATATAAGTAATCTTACCTGCCTCGTACAATTTTTGAGCAACCGACATGGTTTGAGACACAGAGTATCCAAGTTTACGGCTTGCCTCTTGTTGAAGTGTTGACGTCGTAAAAGGTGGAGCTGGTGAACGTTTCGCCGGTTTAGTAACAACGTCGTCGACAGTAAAGATGGCTGATTGGCATTTTTCAAGGAATGCATGCACTTCTTCTTTCTTATCGAATCTTTTCGATAATTCGGCTTTAAGTTCAGTAATTTTCCCTTTGTCATCTTTCACAAGGAAAACAGCATTAACACGGAAAGACGAAGATGAAGTAAAATTGATAATCTCGCGTTCACGGTCAACAATAAGGCGAACGGCAACAGACTGAACCCTTCCTGCCGATAATTGTGGTTTAACTTTTTTCCACAGTACAGGCGAAACTTCGAAACCTACCAAGCGATCAAGAACCCTTCGGGCTTGCTGAGCGTTTACCAAATTGCGGTTAAGTGGACGAGGTGAATCTATTGCATGTAGAATAGCATCCTTTGTAATTTCGTGGAAAACAATTCGCTTTGTATTATCATCGTTCAAATCAAGAACCTCCATCAAGTGCCAGGCAATAGCCTCTCCTTCACGGTCCTCATCAGATGCTAACCAAACAACTTTAGCGTCTTTTGCGAGGGATCTCAACTCTTTTACCAAAGACTTTTTATCTTCTGAAATAATATAGTCGGGTTTAAAATTATTTTCGATGTCTACGCCAAAACCTTTTTTATCGAGATCACGAACATGACCAAAACTAGATTTAACTAAAAAGTCTTTCCCCAAAAACTTTTCGATCGTTTTTGCTTTAGCGGGAGACTCAACTATTACCAAATTATCTACCATAAATTTATTTTCCCTGCGTTTTTTTGTGATTGAAATTTGCTAAACTGATACAAACTTCTATCATCTTTTTTGTAAAATATTCTATTCCAGAATAGAAAAAACACCTCTGAAAAAAAATGATTTGCAAATTAAAGAAAAACGAGAGCTATGATCAAAATTTTTAATGCACTCATTTCAAAATAATTTTCAAAAATAATTTTAACCCATACAATATTATAATATAAAACGAGAATTTTCGTTTAAACCACGAACGCAAAAGAACCGAGGTTCTGAAGATCTATTCATCGGTCGGCCTCAGCGAATATTTACTTCAAAGTTTCATTCAAACGAAAAATCCTCATAAAAATGGGTTCCAACATAACCAAACATTAAAACGAGAAGAAACTAGAGGGTTTTAAAAAAATGGCAAACACTCTAAAATAATTATCTTTGCACAAAATTTTTAAAGAATATGTCTCTGAAAAAAACAAAATCGATTATCCGTTCGCTCTGGATATCAGCAGGCTTTATTGTCATATTAATAATTGTATTCTTTTGGATGATTGCAAACGGAGTACTGGGCTTTATGCCAACCTTCGAAGAACTGGAGAATCCAAAAAGTTTTGTGGCATCGCAAATTATTACCTCAGACAAGCAAGTGTTGGGTAAGTTTTACAAAAACGAAAATCGCACATTAGTCGAATATAAAGATCTTAGTCCTTTCCTAGTTAAAGCATTGATTGCCACCGAAGATGAACGATTCTATCGTCATCCCGGCATCGATTTACAAGGATTAGGAAGGGTGGCAAAAGGCATTTTAACAGGGAATACAAGCTCCGGAGGAGGCAGTACAATAAGTCAACAACTTGCTAAACTTCTTTTCCCTAGAGAAAGCAACTCGGGGTTAAAGCTTGCAATGCGAAAACTGAGAGAATGGGTTATTGCCGTAAAACTCGAAAGAAGCTACACTAAAGAAGAGATAATTACAATGTATCTCAATAAATTTGAGTTCATTTATGATGCCTTCGGTATTGAGGTCGCATCAAAAACATATTTTAATACAACGCCCGATAAGCTAAAAATTGAACAAGCTGCCACACTAGTTGGCATGTTAAAAAACCCATATCTGTATAACCCAAACCGATCAAAAGAAACATCATTGCAACGGCGAAATGTTGTCTTAAAACAGATGCAGAAAAACGGATATCTGAAAAAAGCAGAATACGATTCGCTTAAAAATATTCCATTAAATGTTGATTTCCAGAGAGACGAGCTCAAAAGAGGCCTTGCACCATTTTTCCGCAAATATCTCGAGAAAACAATGATTGCAGAAAAACCTGACCGATCTGATTATAAAGACAATGCCCGTTCAATTCAAAAATGGAAAGAAGATTCGACTGCATGGGCTTCAGATCCTCTTTACGGCTGGTGTAATAAAAACCACAAACAAGATGGTGAGCCATACGATTTATACAAAGATGGTCTAAAAATATACACCACAGTCAATTACAAAATGCAGGAATATGCCGAAGAAGCTGTTGAGTTAAACTTGCGAAAGTTGCAACCTCTGTTAGACAAAGATATCAGAGCATTTAAAAATTATCCATTTTCGGATGACTTAACCGATGAGCAAGCAGAAAATTTATTGTGGAGCGAAGTTACGCGCAGCGAGCGTTACCGCGAATATAAGAAAGAAGGGTACAGCAAAGACAAAATTCTTCGCGAATTCAACAAACTCACAGAGCTAAGCATCTATACTTGGAATGGTTACAAAGATACTATCATGAGTCCGATGGATTCAATAAAATACTATCTGAAACACCTAAGTTCTTCGTTCATGGCTATGGATCCACGAACAGGAGAAGTAAAAGCATGGGTTGGTGGTTCGGCATATGGTTTTACCGAGATAGATATGGTTCGTTCGTCTACATACAAACGACAGGTTGGTTCCACCTGTAAACCATTTCTTTACACACTTGCCATGCAAAATGGTTTATCGCCATGCAAAATGGTTCCAAACATTGAACAAACATTTATCCTTGGAGATGGAACAAACTGGACCGCAAAAAACTCAGGCAAAACAGACAAAGATGGAGATATGGTAACCTTGAAATGGGGACTAGCTAACTCTGTAAACCAAGTTTCGGCATGGATCATGAAACGGTACACACCTGAAGCAATGCGCGATGTAATGCACCAGTTGGGAATTTACAGTGATATTCCGGCTGTTCCATCAATGTTTCTTGGCACAGCCGAAATTACGTTATATGAAATGGTTGCAGCTTACGGAGTCTTTGCCAACAAGGGCGTATATTCCAACCCAATTGTTGTTACTAAAATCGAAGACAAATACGGCAACCTTATTTCAACATTCCAGACTCAACACCGAGATGCGCTCGATGAAAAAACTGCATATTTAATGACAAACTTATTGCAAGGTGTTGTGAGAGAAGGTTCTGGCATCAGGTTAATGTCCACTTACGAAACATATAAGGATTATGGTGGATTCAAGACTCCTTTTGCCGGCAAGACCGGAACAACACAAAAACATAGCGATGGATGGTTTGTTGGATTCACGCCCGAACTTGTTGCAGGTGTTTGGTCCGGAGCAAATTACCGAAGCATCCACTTTAAGGATCTTTCCAGAGGACAAGGCTCAAACATGGCTCTACCAATTTTTGGCCGTTTTTTCAAACATGTATTTGCAGATCCAACCCTACACTACACATCTGATTTTACATTCGAACAACCCGATGGTTTTGATGTAGATATTGATTGTGGCGAAACGGGAGTAAGCACTGAAAAATCTAAACCCGATTATGATGAATACTTCTAGGGAAATTGAGTTGCTGAAAATGCTGAAGAAATGGGTTGTATTTCCCATTTCTTCAGCATTTATTTTCCTATTTATATTATTTTCAAACTCATGTGCAAATCAAGGAGCCGGCCCAACTGGTGGCCCTCGAGATAGTATTCCACCCAAAATTATTTCAAGCATTCCGCTCCCATTTCAAACAAATTATACCGGAAAACAAATTGTATTAAACTTTGAAGAATATGTTGCACTCGACAATCTTTCCGATATAATTGTTTTTTCGCCACCGCTGACAAAAAAACCAACAATTAAAGTGCAAGGAAAATCGGTGGTCGTAACCATTGACGAAGAATTTGCCCCTAACAGAACCTATTCTGTTGATTTTAAGAATGGAATAAAAGATTACAACGAAGGAAACAAAATTGAGAATTACCGTATTACATTCTCAACCGGAGACCATATTGACACACTCCGAATTGGGGGATTTCTAATTGATGCTCTTACTCTAGCACCAATCGAAAATTCAGTTTCACTACTGTACATAACTGAAAATGACTCACTTTTTAAAACAACAACTCCTAATTTCATCGCTAAATCGGATAAGAAGGGGTATTTTCTTTTTGATAATTTACCCGATGCCCAATTCAAACTTTACGGGTTGACCGATGGCGATAAAAACTTATATTATTCGCAAGCAACAGAGCAAATTGCATTCTCCGACACGCTAATACGTCCAACGGCAACTTTTGTGAGTAAAATTGATACTATTGTTTCGGAAACAGACACAGTTATTACTACTGGCTATACCGAGTATTCTCCTTTAGATTTAAACATAAAACTCTCGCTAGAAGACGATTACAATCAGTATTTAATATCATTCAAGAGAGTAAATAAAGATCAAATTCAATTCGTTTTCAACGAAGCTCTTACCCATCCTATTCAGACAAAATTACTGAGTCCCGAAACTTCAAATGAATGGGAGTACATGGAGTTCAGTAAAAATAAAGACACAGTAAATATTTGGATTACAGATTCATTAACTGCCGCCAACGATACACTGATTACAGCGTTAACTTACCCATCAACAGACTCGACCGGGAACATTGTTGCAACTACCGATACGTTGAAAATGCTATACTCTAAAAGTGAAAAGACACAAAAAGGCAAACCTGAAGTAAAAGTTGAGTCAAAAGCCAAGCTCTTCTCCTTTACAACAAACTTAGCTCAGAGCAATTTCGACATCTATAAAATGATTACTCTCGAAGCTCCTTCTCCTATTCAAAATATTAGTAAAGAAATGATTACTCTCAATGAAGCTATCAACGATTCCACTTTCAAACCAGTAGACTTTGAACTTCAATTGGCTCCGAATTCGAAAAGAAAATACACTATAAATTACAAGCCTTCGGGAAATACGAAGTATGTTCTTTCAATGGATTCGGCTGTGGTTAAAACTCTTACAGGAATTGAAAATGAGGGTTTCAAAACCTCTTTTACAACTCAAAAAGCTGATTATTATGGAACTCTGATTGTTGAAATATCGGGTATTGATAGCGTTGGAATCGTTCAACTAATAAAAAGCGGAAAGACCGAGGAGATTATTTCTGAAATGAAATTAGATTCAACCTCAAAAACAATAACATTCAACTACTTAAAACCTGACACCTATTCACTTAAACTAATTGCAGACCGAAATAATAATGGGAAATGGGATCCTATTAATCTTGAAAAAAAGGAGCAAGCAGAGGCCGTTTACTATTTTCCGAAAACGATTCAAGCAAAATCGAACTGGGAGATGAAGGAAAGTTGGGCTGTTGTTCCGGAAAACGGACAAAAAAGAGAAGTCGTAACTGAGAATTCATCAGATAAAAAACCAGAAAAAAAATAACTATCTTCACTAAAAAAATAAAAGATATGGCAACAATTAGAAATCTCAAAAAGGATGTAAGGTTTTTAACCGAACAGTTATTGACCGATACATTAGAAGTGTCAGAGATGGTTAACGAAAAAGATAAACAACAAGTTCTGGATCTAGTTATCGAAATTGCAAGATTCCATAACGAATTGATTGGCAAAATAAACCATCCTGACGGAAAAGAAAATCCGAAGTTGGTAAAAAGTTACTTCCGCAAAATATCATTAGATTTACTATCCGGAAGCAACGATATTTATGCTAAAATCGGAAAATTAATTCCAGAATAATCAGCTGAAATGTCCATTCATCAGATACGGATGCAAATCTCCACTCAATCCAACGGGGGCTGAATTCCGAATCTGATGAGCCAATTGGATACAAGACTTAGCATCATCAAGCCCAAAGCCATTTCCCGAAAGTATATTCTTGTAGGTTTCGGTATGCAAATTTGCAAAGCCTTCGCTAAACTCAATTTCCTCGCCACCAAGCATTATCGATCGAAAAGTACGTATTCCCTTCTCCTTAACATCGGCAGGAATATCATTGTAATCGAGGCTCAAAAACCAGCGAACACGAGCTTTTTCCAGCTGAAGAAACCCTGATGCTTTATCGTCGTGCGAAATATGCACAACACTCTCTTTTACGCTCCCAAAAATCCAGATCAGCATATCGAAAAAATGAATTCCAATATTTGTAGCTATCCCGCCCGATTTCATCACATCTGTTTTCCAACTTTTAAAATACCACTTGCCCCTCGATGTAATGTAAGTCAAGTCAATATCATAGATCTTATCTGAATGGTCATTTTTGATTACTGAACGAAGCTCTTTAATTACAGGATGGTGTCGAAGTTGAAGAATATTGTACACTTTTTTCCCGGTTTCTTGCTGAAGTTTTTCGAGTGCGTTTATATCTTCGGGATACAAAACAAGTGGTTTCTCGCAAATCGCATCCATGCCATTATTTAATGCAAATTCGATATGCGAACGATGCCTAAAATTTGGAGTGCAAATACTGCAATAATCAATAGGTGAACTAGATGCCTGAATATTTTTCACAAAATCGGCAAACCGATCAAAATCAGTAAAAAATTCAGATTCAGGAAAATAGCTATCCATACGGCCCATAACATCAAAATCGTCGGCAGCAACAACAAGATTGTTTTTAGTCTCCTTTATTGCCTTTATATGTCTCTCGGCTACAAAACCCGCAGCACCAATTAATGCAAAATTCTTCATTTCAAAATAAAATTTAGCTCAACTTAAATCCTCAGATTATCAAATTGAAGTAACAATACTACAGTTTATAAACTTTCTCCGATGCTTTTCCTATCAGGTTTCTCAAATCGACAATCAACTTAGAATTCGCCTCAATAAAACCAGGAACAAAAACGCTGTGATTTGTTGTAATCACCACACAATCAAAGCTATTCAACACCGAAGCAGAATACTCAAGCGACTGAAGATGATTTCCATCGGGAGTATCAACTTCTGAAATATATGGATCGCAATAAGAAACAATCCCACCTTTGCCAATCACTTCGTCGATAATTTTTAACGCTGCCGATTCGCGGGCGTCGTTAATATTTGGTTTATAGGCAACACCAAGAAATAAAATTTTGCTGCCGTTGACTGCTTTCTGTTGTTTATTCAGTGCCGAGTTAATCTTGATTGCCATACGGTGGGGCATCATCATGTCGATGTGACCGGCCGTGTGAATCATTGAAAGATCGAAATTGTACTTTTTCGCAATGTACTCGAGGTAAAACGGATCGAGGGGAATGCAGTGCCCACCAATGCCCGGACCAGGATAAAACGGCTGAAAACCAAATGGTTTAGTTTTAGCAGCTTCAATAACCTCCCAAATATCAATATCCATTTTCCCACACAACAACGCCAGTTCATTAATTAGGCTGATGTTGACCAAACGGTAAGTATTTTCGAGGATTTTCACCATCTCTGCTACACGTGGCGAACTAACAGTGTGAACTTTCTGAATTGCTTTTGAGTAAATTTTCTCGCCAATCAGAATCCCATCCTGAGATAATGCGCCAATGATTTTTGGAGTGTTCTGAGTGTTAAACTCTTTATTCCCGGGATCAATTCTTTCGGGTGAAAAAGCCAACCAGAAATCAACATCATGTTTTAACCCTGATTTTTCTTCAATGATTGGAAGCATAAAATCTTCGGTAGTAGTTGGATACGTGGTGCTTTCAAGGCAAATAAATGTACCAAGCTTCATGTTTCGGCCAATTTCGTTACAAGCCGATTCAATGAAACTCATGTCGGGTTTTTTAAAATGATCGAGCGGCGTTGGAACACAAATCATAATTGCATCGCAACGTTTCAATAATGAAAAATCGGAAGTAGCCTTTAAGCTTCCTTCGTCCACAACCTTTTCCAACTCAGAAGAAACAATGTCGTCGATGTAATTTTCTGAACGATTGATCATTGCCACTTTTGTAGCTGATTTATCGAAGCCAATTACCTCAATACCTTTTTCGGCAAAAGCAACCGCAAGTGGTAACCCAACATATCCGAGACCAATTACGCCAAGAACAATCTCGTTCTTATCTATCTTGCTTAAAATTTGATCTTTGCTATTCATTTTCAGGTTGAAGTTTTCCGTTAACAAGCTTATATTTTTGACCTGACTCGGGGCAAGTCAACGTATTGTCCAAAATGATACCACATTGGCTTACCCAACCGGTTTGTTGCGCCGGAACACCAACTACCAACGCATAAGGTTCAACATCTTTGGTAACAACAGCTCCTGCGCCAATGAAAGAAAATTCGCCTAACGTAACACCGCAAACAATTGTGGCATTGGCTCCAATAGTTACACCACGATTAACTTTTGTTGCCCTGAATTCACTTTTTCGTTCAACAGATGCGCGAGGATTAATTACATTGGTAAAAACACAACTGGGTCCGCAAAAAACATCGTCGCCAATTTCGACCGAATCGTAAACACTTACATTGTTCTGAATCTTAACGTTATTGCCAATCACAGCTTTACCGCCCACAAAAACATTTTGTCCAAGATTGCAATTCTTCCCAATTTTTGCCCCTGGCATAACATGGCTGAAGTGCCAGATTTTAGTTCCTTCGCCAATCGATGCACCAGGATCAATCACAGATGTTTCGTGTGCATAATAATTTATTGTCGAACTCATTCCAGAATATCTTTTAATGCGTTGCAGACTAAATCAATATCTTCTTCTGTTATCATTCCATGCATTGGTAAAGAGAGTACCGTCTCTGAAAGCAATTCCGAAACTTCGAACTCTTTGTCGTAGCTAGGTAATTTAGAGAAAGCCAATTGTTTTGGCAGTGGCAACGGATAATGAACTGCTGTTGGTATTCCTTTCTCGGCCATTTTTTTGCGAACCGAATCTCGTTTATCAATTCCGATTGTGAATTGTGCCCAACTACTTTCGTAATCATCGTCAATTGTTGGAAGCAAAACTAACCCATTCAATTTCAATGAGTACAAAACAGCAGCTTCGCGGCGTATTTCAAGCTCACGATCGAAATGACGCAATTTCACTCGAAGAATTGCAGCCTGAATTGTATCCATCCGCCCGTTGATTCCTACCCGATCGTGGAAATAGCGGGCCGATTGTCCATGCCCACGCAACTGCCTGATTAACGCAGCCAAATCATCGTTATGCGTAAAAACTGCACCTCCATCGCCATAACAACCTAGTGGCTTTGCAGGAAAAAAGCTAGTAGTAGAAACTTCGGTGAGAGAACACGATTTTCGTCCTTTATAAGCTGCACCGAGCGATTGTGCACCATCTTCAATCACCCAAAGACCATGTTTATCAGCAACCTCGTTCAAAGAGTCAAAATCAACACATTGACCAAATAAAGAAACAGCAATAATACCTTTTGTTTTCGAGGTGATTGCTTTCTCAATCTTCGAAATATCGATATTGTAGTTTAGAGGCGAAACATCGACAAAAACCGGTTTAGCTTTCAATAAGCTAACCATCGAGGCCGAAGCAAAAAAACTAAATGCGGGGCAAATTACCTCATCGCCAGGTTGAAGGTCGTAAGCCATTAACGCCAAGAGCAAAGCATCGGTTCCCGAGCTGACCGCAATGGCATGTTTAACGCCAGAATAATCAGCTAATTCCTCTTCTAACAACTCAATTTCTTTGCCATTGATGAAAGCAGAATTGTCTATAACCGATTGAATGGCTGCATCAATCTCAAGTTTGTATTGTTTGTATTGTTTATCTAAATCGCAGAATTGCATATCAACATAGTTTAGCTTTCAAAAATAACTCTAAAAACTCCTTTATCGTATTCTATTTGGCAAAATAAAATGGACTATCCCTTTTGTTCGCCATGAATTTGATATGGTTTTTTGTATTTTCGCATCATTCAATACTAAGAAGAAAATGCGTTTTACCATAATAGTTCCGGTTTACAACCGATTAGACGAAGTTAAAGAATTGCTCGAAACAGCCGAATTGCTCGATTACGAACGCGATGCTTTTGAATTTTTATTCGTTGA
>Ga0209373_10001754_pt1 | contig 24217 bp, 23 predicted proteins | sample Higcelweek5metaG_FD_187173 | JGI IMG/M metagenome (GOLD analysis project Ga0209373, IMG submission 187173) | Freshwater pond sediment microbial communities from the University of Edinburgh, under environmental carbon perturbations - High... | ecosystem: Environmental > Aquatic > Freshwater >... | reverse complement strand
TGGCTTTAACCCTCAGATCACCTATCCGGCCGTCGAGCTTGCCAAAAGCTATCATGCTTCCGGCCCATGATACTGTTCCGATTACCAGTCCGAGCAGAATTGCAAGCACATGACCGTTGGCCATGCCTGACTTCATCATCAGCTCCTGGCTTACATGCGGAAACTCCATCAGTGATATCAGAGCTGCGGCAGCACCACCCATCCCGTTAAAGAATGATACCAGCTGAGGCATGGCAGTCATCTTCACCCTTCTTGCAATCACCCACCCGATGGCGGTTCCTACTGCCATTGCAGCCATAATCCAGCCAATATTGCCAATCGGTTCGCCATCCTTTTCGTGAAACAGCAGTGTGGCGGCAATAGCCAGGACCATACCCACGGCTGCAAGGAAATTACCCCTTCTCGCTGTGAGAGGGTGACTGAGCATCTTCAGTCCGAGTATGAATAATACTGATGCCAGTATGTAAGAGATCTCGAGAATGGAAAGACCTGTTGAAAAATGCATTACGTCGTTCATGGGGCCGTTTTTTGTAACTGTCAAACTTAATGTTGGGTTACTTCTTCTTTTTGAACATCTCAAGCATCCTGTCGGTCACTACGAATCCTCCTACGACATTGAGGGTTCCAAGTACCACTGCCAGAAATCCGAGTATCATTGCCCCGCTGGTATCGGCATGACCCATTACGATGATTGCTCCGATAATTACGACACCGTGGATTGCATTTGCCCCTGACATGAGAGGAGTATGAAGTATTGCCGGCACATGGCTTATCACCTCAATGCCCAGAAAAACAGAGAGAATGACCATATATATGGTACCCCTGTTGGCCATGAAAAAATCAAGAATTCCTTCCATTTTCAGATCTGTTTGATATCAAGCAACTGTTTCACTCTCGGGCTGCGGTACTCTCCGTCACTTACAGCGGTTGTCCCTGCCACAATCTCGTCAGACAGATCGGGTTTTACATTCCCTTCCCTGTCGGTCATGATTTTAAGCAGATTGATGAGATTATTTCCGAACATCCTGCTGGCATCTGATGACATTGCAGCCGGGTAGTCTGATTTGCCCACAATGGTTACCCCGCTGACAACCACTTTTCTCCCGTTTTCAGTAAGCTCGCAGTTTCCTCCTGTAGAGGCCGCAAGGTCAACAATAACGGAGCCTGGTTTCATTCGGGCTACTGTTTCCTTCAGGACCAGAACCGGAGCCCTTCTGCCAGGTATCTGGGCAGTGGCTATTATTACATCTGCTGCTGCTGCGCGCTGCTGTATCAGCTCCTGCTGTTTCCTTTTGAAGTCATCGCTCTGTTCAACAGCATAGCCTCCTGCAGCCGCATCCTCCTTTGCTCCTTCCACCTCTATGAACTTACCACCCAGGCTCTTAACCTCATCCTTCACAGCCGACCTTACATCGAACACCTCCACCACCGCTCCAAGCTTACGTGCAACGGCTATAGCCTGGAGTCCTGCCACCCCGGCACCCAGGATAAGCACTCTGGATGGCTTTATTGTGCCTGCAGCCGACATGAACATAGGAAAGAACCTGGGTAAAAGCGATGCTGCTTCCAGAACCGCCTTGTACCCGGCTACAGTGGCCATGGATGATAGTATATCCATTGACTGGGCTCGAGTTATACGAGGAACCAGATCAAGTGCGAGCACGGTCAGCCTTCTTATCCGGGCCTTCTCCAGCCAATCCCTGTTGATAACCGGGTCAAGCACAGTAAATATTATCTGTCCCTCCCGGAAGAGAGTGATCTCATCTGCAAGCGGAGGATTGACTGTGAACAACAGGTCGGCACCTGTGATAACCTCTTTTCTTGTGACGACTGTTGCACCGGCAGACAGGTATTCTGCATCAGTGGCAAAGGCACCCTCCCCGGCACCCGTCTCCGCCAGGACCTTAAGTCCCATTTTTATTACTGATGCGGTCTCGCCGGGAAGAAGAGCGACCCTCTTTTCACTTCCGGATTCCCTTAGAATTCCTGCTGTCATACCCAGAATATTATGAGTTTATTGAGATGTTCAGGCCTTGAGAAGAGATGCTGCAGCGGTATCAAGCATCCATACCAGATGTCCCGATGCGGGCATAACCCCTGAAGCCGGATAGATAACTGATCCGCTCTTCCCCCCGATTATCTCCGAAACGATGGATGCTTTACCCTTTCCGGTAACAATATAATAAATTTTTGATGAGTTGTTGATCAGCCGCCCGGTTGCGGTTATTCTTTTTTGCTTTGTTCCGGGTCTTACTGCCACCTCGAAGAGCTGGCCGGTTGTAAAAAGGTCAGGCCTGTCCGGGAAAATTGATGCAATATGGCCGTCGTCACCGAGCCCGAGGAGCATCAGGTCAAACTGGGGTATACCCTTGTATTCCGGAACCATGCTGCTCACAAGCTCTGCATATTGTCTTGCCTCGGTTGCAGGATCATCTTCACCTTTTATCCTGAAGATATTGGCATCAGGGATGGGCACATTCTGCAGGAGGTTTTCATAAGCCATCCTGAAGTTGCTCTCCGCATCCTCGGGAGGCACACACCTCTCGTCGCCCCAGAAAACCAGCAGCTTCTCCCAGCTGATCCTGTCAGCATATTTTTCAGAGAGGTAGCGAAAGATATATTCCGGGGTGGAGCCGCCCGAAAGGGCGAGGGTATAATAATGATCGGGCTCAATACGGTCCAGGTCCTTTATCAAAATCGCCGCAAAGGTTTGAGCCAGTTCTTCGCGGGTTGAGAACACTCTGACTGAATGTGACATGATGGATTAAAATCTGAATATAAATCTAATTATAATTCGCAATAAATACCATCATCAGCCAGATTTTTGCAAGGATAGCGCCAGGTAAGCTCAGGTTCTTCAATAAGATCATCCGCTGTTTCGGGCCCCCAGGTCCCTGCAGGGTAGCCAAAGACCGGCACAGAAGGGTCATTCTTCCAGGCTTGCAGTACCGGATCGAGGAACCGCCATGCCGCCAGAACTGCATCTGAACGGGTGTACAGGGTGGAGTCGCCATTCATGCAGTCATACAGCAGCCTCTCATATGCATCAGGGATCCTGTCAGCGGCAAGGTCAGAGTAATGAAAGTCCATATTGACATTCTTGACATTGAAACCTGCGCCAGGTATCTTCATCCCGAACTTAAGAAGGATGCCCTCGTCAGGCTGTATTCTTATTATAAGCTGATTGCAGCCATCACACCCTCCCTTCTCAGAGAAAAGGTAGTGCGGTGTAGGCTTGAAGTGGATCACCGCCTCTGTTACCCGCGTCGGGAGCCTCTTGCCTGTCCTGATGTAGAATGGAACTCCTCCCCACCTCCAGTTGTCAATGTAAAATTTCAGCGCTGCGTAAGTCTCGGTCATGGATGCCTGATCAACATCCTCCTCCTCCCGGTAACCATTCAGCCACTCACCTCTAACATGTGCCCCGGTATACTGTCCCCGTATGGCCACCTTTCCGATATCTTCAGGCTTAATGGAGCGCAACGACTCAAATACCTTGACGAGCTCATTCCTGATTGAGGTTGAGTCCATTGATGACGGAGGTTCCATTGCAATGAAACCGGCAAGGTGAAGGAGATGATTCTGGACCATATCGCGTAGCGCTCCCGTACCCTCATAGTATGAGCCCCTCTTTTCTACCCCGAGGCTCTCCGAAGAGGTTATCTCAACATGGTGCACATAGTTCCTGTTCCAGAGTGGCTCAAAAATGCCGTTGGAAAACCTGGTGACCAGGATGTTCTGTACAGTCTCCTTGCCAAGGTAGTGGTCAATCCTGTAAAGCTGGTTCTCATTCCAGTGTCCGAGCAAAATCCTGTTCAGTTTTACCGCACTCTCATAATCATATCCGAATGGTTTCTCGATTATCATTCTCTTCCAGCCGTCACTTTCGCTGTTAAGACCACAATTGGCAAGATTTCCGGTTATATCATCATAAAGTTCAGGCGGCAGGGAGAGGTAAAAGAGGGTGTTCGCCGGGATATCAGAGTCTCTCCTCAGACGGTCAAGTGCAACGGTAAGCATCCTGTAATCATCAGATACAGACGGATCAAGGGCGGTATAGTGAAAGGAAGAGGTGAACTGACGCAGACCTTCCGAATTATACTCCGTTTTTTGAACCCCGGTCGCCTTAACAACCTCCGAGCGGTATGCTTCATCACCCAGCTGACTCCTTCCTGTGGCCAGGACAGCATACCGTTCAGGCATAAGCCCCTGAAGGTGAAGTGCATAAAGTGCAGGTATTATCTTTCTCATGGCAAGGTCACCCCTGCCTCCGAATATTACTATTATCTGATTGTCGGGCTTATTCATATTTCCGTTGCTTATCCGTCTTACATCACGCAACAGTAACAAATATAGACAAAGTGACCATCGGGAGCAACGGAATGAAATAAAACAGATGAACCTTAAGAAAAGTTCTTGCTGAATGCGATAATGACTCCGGCTGAGACGCTGGTTTTCAAATCACTCGCCGCCTGGTGTTGATTTTTTAATCATGTGTATATTTATTACACACAACCCTTATAATCTTATATACTAACGTCTTATAAGCTTATTATAATTATTATGTATATATATTCAACACTATTATTTGACCCAGGCTCTGGATTATGTTCATATAACATTGATTTATAGCTATATACACGTAATGGCACGTTAATTGGATGTTGAAATTCATGATTTCGAACAAAGAAAAATGATTATCATGAAAAAAGTTGCAGTTTTCATCATCGGTCTTCTCTTGCTTCAGGCAGGCGTCGTGTCCGGTCAGGAAGAGAACCGGGATATCACGGGCGGTAACGCTGCCGTTAACGTTGCTGCTGATCCTGAAGTCGCTGAGCTTGCGGAATTATGGATCAGGACGTACCTTGATCAGAACAAGGGCAAAGAGGTGACCCTCCTGCCGGCCGGAGAGTCCGGAAATGCTGATTTAAGGTTGTTTTCTGCCACTCCGGCTGACAATGAGGCAATGAAGAGTGAATGGAGGGTTGTGGTAGCACGTGACATACTCGTTCCGGTGATGAGCTCTGATAATCCGTTATTTGAAAAAGTACAGTCAGCGGGATTGGATCCCGCCAGTCTCGGCATGCTACTGACTTCCTCCGGTGGATTTACCTGGGGAAGCCTGCTGCACAATGATAATAAGGCCCCGGTAACAGTAAGTATCCCTGCCGACGATGCAGCTCTGACAGCACTGGCGCGTTTTTCAGGAGTCGAACCCGGCCTTATCACAGCTGAGCGTCTCCCCTCTTCGGGAGATATTTCAACCATCCTCAGGAGCAACCCTGAAGCAATCCTTTTTTGCAGGCTGGCTTCAATCACCGGGGAAAATGGCGCCCGGATCACGGAAGGTATCAATATAATTCCCATTGATGTCAACGCAAACGGACTGTCCGATTATTTTGAACAGTTCTACGGCGATTATAACAGCTTCAACAGGGGCGTATATATAGGCAAATACCCGAAAGAGCTTTGCAGCAGTATTTTCTGTGCAGCTGCCAAAAAGCCTGCCGCAGGTGCGCAGGCAGATTTTGTACTCTGGCTCCTTGCAGGAGGCCAGGAACTGATTGCAGAGGCAGGCCTCACAGCCCTTCCAGGCGGTGAGGGAATGGTAAAAAGGGAGATGTTCACCCCTGAAATGGCTCTGGTTTCAGCCGGTGACAATCGCCGTGCCGGAGTTGGCGGCTGGATGTGGATTGCAGCCGTGATGGCCGCAGTGTCACTCATTGCATTTGCCCTCTACCGCATAACCAGAGCACGCACCCCTGAAGGTGCTATGAATGAGCCTATTTCACCGGTCACCTCATTTGGCCCGGAAACAGTGGCTGCACCTGCAGGAATCCTGTTTGGGAAAAGTCATACCTGGGCCTTCATGGAGAAGAATGGAACGCTGACGCTGGGGATAGACGATTTCCTGCAGCATGTCACAGGGACCATTTCCCGCATCAGTCTCAAATCTCCCGGTGATAAGGTAAGAAGGGGAGAACGCCTCGCTTCTGTAATCCAGAGGGGCAAACAGCTAGACATTATCTCCCCCGTCAGCGGCACCATTATATCACGCAATGAGAAGCTCACAAACGACACCGGCATTCTCCATGCCTCACCCTATGCCGAGGGCTGGATCTACGGTATCGAACCGGAAAACTGGCTTAATGAATCACGCCTCATGCTCACCGCATCCAAATACACAGCACAGATCAGGGAGGAGTTCGGACGGATAAGAGACTTCCTTGCAACATTCACCGGCGTAACCGAGGTCAGGCTTGCACACGTGGTATTACAGGACGGCGGCGAGCTCAGGGAGGGTCTTCTCGAAGAATTCGGCCCTGAAGTGTGGGAAGAGTTCCAGCGCAGGTTTATGTGAACCACCAATAGTTAAAATATTCTCAGACTCCGTCGCGAATTCAGGACTTTAAATATATCTGACACGGACCAGGATAAATATGACATTATGAGTATTGACAGACGAAGTTTTTTCAAGGCACTCGGAGTCACCGGTGTCACGCTCGCCACGGGAAGCCGGTTAGGCGCCATGCCGGAAGCCGGGAACAAAAAGGAATTTTTCGGGATGCTATATGATTCTACCCGTTGTGCCGGCTGCCAGGGGTGTGAGTTTGCCTGCGCAGAAGCTCACGGGCTCCCGGCTCCAAATTTCGAGGATCTGCCTGTTGCCGGCATTGAACGCAAGGCAGATGAGACAAGGCGGACCGTAATCAATGCCTACAAGACTGACAAAGGAGACGTCTTTGTGAAACGGCAGTGCATGCATTGCAATGACCCTGCCTGCACAGCCGCCTGCCTGACAAAGGCAATGCTGAAGAATGAAGAGGGCCCCGTTACCTGGAACGGCAAAAAATGTATGGGGTGCCGATACTGCATGGTCTCCTGCCCTTTCGATGTTCCGAAGTTCGAATACCACAGTGCAAATCCGAAGATTCAAAAGTGCGATATGTGCTTTGATCGGGTCCGGGAGGGGATTATGCCCGTCTGCGCTGAACAGTGTCCGACGGAAGCCATCGTATTCGGAACACGGCGCGGCCTGATCGCAGAGGCGAGAAAAAGAATTCATGACAACCCGGGGCAGTACCACGATTACATTTACGGGGAAAACGAGGCCGGCGGGACCGGCTGGCTCTATCTTTCTCCTGTACCATTCGGGGAACTGGGATTCAATACGACACTCCAGAAATCCTCCTATCCGGAGCTGACAAAGGGATTCCTATATGCCGTCCCGACAATTTTCGTGCTCTGGCCTGCCATTCTGCTGGGACTCCAACAGGCAACCAAAGACAACAGTAATATTAATGAAGACAAGGATGAATAATCTGAATCAAACCGTACCGCAGGAGTTGCATAGCATCAGCACATGGAAATTCATTTTGAGCGAACTGAAACCAAAAGGGAAATTCCTGACTCCGTTCAATATTATTTCTATCCCCATTATAATTACCGGTATTATCCTGATAGTTATACGGTTCTGGAAAGGGATAGGGTCAATTACAAATCTTACCCAGGAGGTTCCTTGGGGGCTGTGGATTGGGTTTGATGTTGTCACCGGTGTCGCTTTTGCCGGAGGAGCATACGTCGTTACCTTCATGGTCTACATTCTCAATATGAAGAAATTTCATTCTATTGTCAGGGTCACGGTACTTAACGGATTCCTCGCTTATCTTTTCTATGCCGGGGCACTGTTGCTGGACCTGGGCAGGCCCTGGAATGTGATCAACCCGATCATCGGCAACAGCTTCGGCACCAGCTCTGTACTGTTTCTGGTTGCCTGGCATTTCCTCCTTTACATGATAGCCGAACTTATCGAATTCTCACCTGCAGTAGCGGAATGGCTGGGTGCAAAGCGGGCCGTGAAAATCCTTTCGGGAATGACCCTTGGCGCGGTCATTTTCGGGATTACCCTCTCCACCCTCCACCAATCCGGCCTGGGGGCACTGTTCCTGATGGCGAAGGATAAGATTCATCCGTTGTGGTACTCAGAGTTTATACCCATAATGTTCTTTGTGTCCAGCACCTTCGCGGGTCTTTCAATGGTAATCTTCGAGGGTTCAATCAGCCACCGCGTATTCTCCGACCAGATAAGTGACGCCAACCGAAAGGCACACAATGGGATCCTGCACAGTCTGTCCAAAATATGCGCTGTTGCAATGTTCGCATACTTCACACTGAATGTGCTTGTTTTCGTACACGAAAAGCGCTGGAACCTTCTCGATTCACCAATGGGCTACTGGTATCTCACGGAGATGATCGGCTTCGTGTTATTTCCGATGATTTTGTTCTTCATCAGCTACAGGAAAAGAAAGATCGGGCTGATTAAGGCAGCATCCCTCATTACAATGGCCGGGATTATAATCAACAGGCTCAATATCACTGTTATTGGGTTTAAATGGGACGCTGGTACCCACTACTACCCCTCATGGATGGAAATTACAGTTACCCTTGCCGTGATCTTTACTGAAATCTGGATCTTCAGGTGGGTAATCAGGCGGATGCCGGTACTCAGGGAAGCAACTGAATCACAGCACTCAGTCTGATTTATGCATAACATACAGATCAATTCACAAAAAACTTTGCCATGGATGGATTCACCTTTGTAAACCTGTTTGATACCAAGGGTATCGAGTATATCATAATCATTGCATTCCTGCTTCTTATCATCCCCTTCTGGGTGTTGCTGAACCGTCCGGTAAATGTAAAATCCGGTTCATCGGTACAGACACTTCCACTCTCATCAGTACTGTCTGCCGTGCCGCAGGGAATTCTCTTCAGCAAGAACCACACATGGGCGCACCTGCTCCGATCGGGAGAAGCCAGGATAGGCATTTGCAGCTTGCTCACAAACCTCACCGGCAGTGTCAACCTTAAAATGCTTAAAGAGCCAGGCAGCAGAGTGGCCCGGGGAGAGATACTGGCAGAGATTTCACAGAACGGGAAAAGAATGACGATTCTATCACCTGTCTCCGGTACTGTCACCGGCTTGAATCCCTCACTGGGTGATGACCCCTCACTGCTTCATGAAGATCCGTACGGGAAAGGCTGGGTCTGTTCCATCAGGCCAGCCGACTGGATTGCTGAGACAGGAGGATTTAGCGTAGCTGATGGGGCAACAGCATGGTTCAGAATGGAACTTGAAAGAATCAGGGATTTTATGGCGAATACAGCGCGCAAATCCGCAAACGACTCATCTGCTGTGTATTTGCAGGATGGAGGCGAGCCCGCCGGACAACTGCTTGCCTCAATGCCGCCTGAGGTGTGGCACGCATTCCAGAAAGAATTCCTGGAATAAGTAAGTGTCACAGTAATCCGCTGAGCGGAAATCAGAGATTTTTTGTATATTGTTTAAAAATTACACACTTCATGTGATCAACTGCCAACTGACCGGCATTTGATCACAGGATTTGTTTTAACGGTATAGGTTAAGTTAATGATAAGTTCCGGCAAAATGAAGGATTCAGAAAAACCGTTACATGGAATTCTAAGGTACTTTAGGCTCAGGCCTACAATCTACGGCAGGGTAGTCACCATTGTCACCCTCTCGGCCATAATTATGTTCATCGCCTTTAATGCCCTTTTCAGGACTGTCTATGTAAACTATTTCAACACTGTTCTGAAGCAGAACGGCAACAATGTGGGTGCCATCGTGGAGGGATCGCTCTATAAATCAATGCTAGAGAATGACAAGAGTACCCTTCACAGCACGATGGACATAATAAATACAATGCCCGGGATTGATGATGTCAATCTGTATGACCAGAATGAAGTCCTGGCTTATTCCTCCTTTGCCACAGATGCTATAAATCACAGCAATCCCGACTGCATCTCCTGTCACACTGATCTCGGGGAGATGTTCACGAGAAAGGAGAGGAGTTATATGATTATAGATGAGGAGAGCGACTGTGCAATGAACCCGAACAAACCCGGCCAGAGGCATATGCTTATCCGCAGGCCGATCCTTAACGAGATATCCTGCTATACAGCCGACTGTCATGCACACAGCAGGGAGGATGAGGTTTTGGGATCACTGATCATAAGGATGCCGCTGAGGGACCTGGACAATGCCCTGAAAAAGTCATCCGTGCAATTTCTCGTGATGGCCCTGCTTATATCCGGTATTGTGATCATGACGCTTATCTGGTTTACCCGCAGCAGGATAAAGAATCCGCTGCTTGGAATCATAAAGGCCAGTGAGGCCGTTTCCCAGGGGGAGCTTGGAACAAGGCTCGAGATCAGGCCTGATCTCCTTGATGACATGAAGATGGTCTCCACTGCATTCAACAATATGCTCGATCACATTGACAATGCAACAGGGGAGCTTGAAAACTGGTCAAAACAGCTCGAGTACAAGGTGCAGAAAAAGTCCGAAGAGCTTTCCGAAGCCCACAATGAACTCATGAATGTTGAGCGGATCGCATCTCTTGGCAAGCTTTCAGCCTCGGTTGCACATGAGATCAACAACCCGCTCTCAGGCATCCTTGTTTATACCAAGCTGGTTCACAAGCAACTGGAAAACCAGGATCTCACACCGGCCAGGAGGCAGAACATTCTGAATCAGCTCAAGCTGATTGAGAACGAAACCAAGCGATGCGGTGATATAGTCAAAGGACTGCTTGACTTCTCACGGAAAGACCAGGAGGATTTCGAGGAGTGGCATCTCAATGAGATTGTAAAGGCCAGCTATGAGCTGATGCTTCATCATGTGAAAATTGCCAACATTAACTTCATCTACAGTATTGAGGCGAAAGATGACCTCATCCGCTGCAGCGCCAACCAGATAAAGCAGGCATGCATTGCCTTGCTCGTCAATGCCTCAGAAGCAGTGTCGGAAAACGGAGAAATAACCCTTCGAACAATGAACCCTGACAACAGGAGCGTCAGGATTGAGATATCCGATAACGGATCAGGCATTGCACCTGAGGATATCCCTCATATTTTCGAACCCTTCTTCACCACAAAGCACGACGCATCGGGTATTGGCCTCGGCCTGGCAATAGTCCACGGCATAGTACAGAACCATAACGGGAAGATTGAGGTTGAATCCGCTGTCGGCCGCGGCACAACAATTCTGATAACATTACCATTGAAAACAGCATAATCTGAAGGAGATGTCAGACAAAATTTCAATTCTTATAGTTGACGACGAGGACTCCGTCAGGGACTCCCTCCTCAACTGGTTCATAGAGGACGGCTACGACGTGGCGGCTGCCGAGAATGCCAAGAAAGCATTGCAGATGCTCGAAACAAGGGACTTCAACATCATCCTTGCCGATATAAAGATGCCCGGGATGGATGGTCTGGAACTTCATCGTAGGATCAGGGCCCTCAACAGGGAATCAATTGTAATTATAATGACAGCCTTCGCCTCTGTGGAGACGGCAGTTCAGGCGTTGAAGGACGGCGCATATGATTACGTCACCAAACCCTTTGATCCTGATGATCTTTCGCATCTCATACGTAACGCTGCATCACAGATTGCCCTGAGAAATGAAAACGAAGCCCTTAAAAAGAGGGTTACAACACTGGAGGAGGTTGATGATCTTATCGGCCAGAGCGAGGCAATACGCATGGTTCTGGAGCAGGTCGAGAGCGTCGCGCAGTCAAACGCGTCGGTTATAATAACCGGGGAGAGCGGAACCGGCAAGGAGTTGGTAGCCAGGGCTATACATGCCAACTCATCAAGACGGTACTTCCCCCTGGTAAGTGTCCATTGCGGCGCCCTGACGGAAAGCCTCCTCGAGAGCGAGCTTTTCGGGCATGAGAAGGGAGCCTTTACCGGTGCCACATTCAACCGGAAGGGACGTTTCGAGATGGCAGACGGCGGAACGATCTTCCTGGATGAAATCGCCACAATATCTCCCAAAATGCAGATAGAGCTTCTCCGGGTACTTGAAACCAAGAGCTTTGTAAGAGTAGGCGGAAACAAGGAGATTACATCTGACTTCAGGGTTATCTGTGCCACAAACAGGGATCTGGGCAGCATGGTACGCAGCGGCACATTTCGCGAGGACCTCTACTACAGACTGAATGTGGTAAACATTAACATACCCCCGCTGCGTGAGAGAGTGGACGACATTCCGCTGCTTGTCAGTCACTTCATCAGGAAATACTGTACCTCCATGAGTCGTGACATGATAACAATTGAACCCGCGGCATTGAAGCAGCTGGAGAAATTCGAATTCCCGGGAAATGTCAGGGAGCTCGAGAATATGATAGAGCGGGCAATCGTCATCGGAAACGGCAGGGAAATAAAGCTTAAAGACCTTCCTATGGGCAGGGAGGCTCCGGATACTTCCGTCGAAAGCCTGGATGAGCTTGAAAAGAGGCATATCGAACAGATTCTCGCAAAGTACAACTGGAATGTCTCACGCTCTGCCAGGGCTCTGAATGTGGACAGGGTGACGCTCTACAACAAGATCAGGAAATATGACCTGAAACACAAGGAGTAACTTTTCCTGAAATCCGCCCTTTGGAAGAAAAGAGGATCATATTGCTCTCCTGCGGCCAGTTTGACAGAGCTTTCCTTAAGAAGGTGGCCCTGGCAGCAGAGGCCGAGTACAGGCACGCAGTAATAACGGAGGAATGCCATCTCGATCTCAATCCCTTTTACAATCCGGCCAGGAGACAGTATGACGGAGACCGGCTGCTGCGCCATATTCACCTTTGTACTGACACTGAGTATGAGAAAATTATCGGGCTCTTCAGGGTCGATCTTTATATACCGATCCTGACCTACATCTTTGGTCAGGCAATTCTCGGGAAGAGTGTGGCAATTGCCTCGGTTTTCAGGTTGCGGAACGAACTCTACGGCCTTAAACAGGATGATAACCTGTTACTGATAAGGACAATAAAGGAGGTAATTCACGAACTTGGGCATACATTCGGACTGATTCACTGCCATCATCAGGCATGCGTGATGCACTCAAGCACCTATGCCGAAGAGATTGACCTGAAAAGCTCAACACTCTGCCCTGCGTGCCGGTCAATTCTGGCCGACGGCCAGAAATAAATCAGGGTGCCCTTTTTGTGAGCACCCTGACCTGATCAATCGCGATTCGGGGCCCTGCCGGGCCTCCCTGCCTCGCTTATTTCGCCTTGAATCCGAACATTATTGCCACACAACCGCTCACAGGGAGCTGATCCCTTGTACCGAAAGTAGTCACCTTGACAACTACCTTGAGCTGCTGGCTTGACTCCAGTTTGAAGTCCCACACCTTTGCCAGCCCCTCATCCTTATTTGTGTACAGCACCTTTCCGGTTGCATCATAAACAGTGAACTCCACCGGAGGCATGCCGTCAGCCGAGCAGATAGCAAGACGGTACTCCAGGTCGGAATAGAATGTCTTGTACAGTTCAGCCTCTTCCCCCTCAACCAAAACGGCAGCATGGTAATTGCCGTCATGAAGGTAGGCGCCCAGTTCCTTCTTGCAGAGCGATTTGGCAAAGCCTTTGCACTGTGCGGCAGCCTCACCCGGAACAAGAAGGGAGAGTAGCGCAGTTACCAGTAATGTCTGTATAAGCTGTCTCATCTGTATCTATTTTACATATGTGTTTCTGATTTCTGCTACCTTATCCTTTATGGCAAGGAATGTATCCTGTGACATCGCCGACTTCGCTGCGCCGGTAATCTCGGTCATGCCGCTCTTTTCATTGTACTGGGCCTGTGAAGGTTCAGTTGAACGCTCGACCTTGTCAAAGAGTACCTTCAATTCATGTATTGGCCCGAGAAGTTCCCGGATTGCAGAATTCTCATTATAACTCTCGAGCAGACGAATCATGTCATCCACCGACATCTTCTGATCGGTGATGGTCCCAACCAGTTTGTTGCCCTTGAAATTCTTCATATCAACCATGTGAGTCGAAATGTAAAGGCCTTCTATAAAGCCGCCTGTAATGATTGTAGCAGCAACGGCATGCTGTTCGTCATCCTCCAGGTATGCCTGTGAATTGAGGAAGGTCTCAGATACTATCTCCATTATGACGTCACGGTTATTGATGTTCTGTTCAAGCCGCTCAATAGTTGTTTCATCTATTGCATCAATAATACCCAGACCTGTGGCCATATCCTCTGCCGCCTCCATATAGTTTACAAGCAGTGATGTTTCATCATACATGCTTGCAAAACTGAGGTCGCAGACAAAGGTGCCCAGGTTCAGGGCCATACTCTTGCTGGCCGTGTAGTTGCTTTTGTTCTCAACAGGGTTAAGCAGCGTTGCATCAAAAGTTGCCCCTGCTTCCTTGATGAGTTGAGCTACCTCAAGCGGAGTAGGAAGAGCATTGAATACCTTCTCGGCACTTTTAATCTGCTCCATCGTCTGCTCATCGGGACTGACGGCTTCTCCCTTTTCACTGTTCGCCTCACCCCTGGTTTTCCCCTTGCATGATGTGGCAGCCAGGCAGAAGGCAAGAGCGGTCACGCCCAGAATCAGCGGCAGAATTTTAAGCTTACTGTTCATAATGATTTTTGTTTTTGTTATCACAGGCCCTTACAAGACCGATTTTTACTTTTTTAATAAACGTATTTGCCATCAAGTTATTATTTACCCATAAATTTGTTCCAAAGCATAAATGATGGAAAGGTCAGAAAAGAAGCTAGCAGAACTGGGAAAAGTGCTCAATGGAGGCAAAAATCGTGAGATTGAGGCAAGAATCAGCCTGCTGCGCACCGAGCCTCCGTTTGAGGGGGCGTTGAAGCTGGTTGCACTCTATTATGACAAGAGTGATGACGAGAACATTAAGCAGTCAATATCCGGTCTTTTCAATGATCTGAAGGAGAAGCGTTTCAGAACTGAGGTGATAGAAGCAATTGACGCCGTCACCCGGCCCGGATCAAAGGCAATGCTGACGTCATCCTGCTGGCAGTCAGGACTTGATTATTCAGGACATGCCACTGCCCTGGCCGGTTTCTTTATGACTGGTGATTATATGACATCACTGGAATGTTTTACAGTAATCGAGACCTGTGCTGCAGATATCTCTGACAGCGATCGCACCCGCATCATTTTCGGAATGCAACAGCAGATGGATTCCTGGGATACCCCGAAACAAAAACTCGCCGGGGAACTTATTGCCCTGCTTAAAGGGTAGTTGGGGCCGGCCGGATACTCCCCTCATCATACGGGGAGATACATTACTGCCGGAACCGGTCTTACCTGCTGCCGGACTGCAAAACTGCTAAACGTACGAGCTGTAATGCTTCATGAACTGCGATCTCTCAAAGAGTGAAGGGTTGTCCACATTCCTGTAGTTCAGCTTTCCTCTGAAATCGCTTATTGTCTTGTAATCCTTGACAACCATCCATTTGCGAAGTGCTTCATTAATCTCCGTCACCACCGTGAACCCGCGCTTGTAGAGTGCAGAACAGACCTGCACGGTGGTTGCTCCGGCCAGGAGGTACTTAATCGCATCTTCACCGGTGTAAACACCCGTCGATGCAGAGATATCAATCTTCATGTCCTGTGCGCTTGTCATACCCACCCAGCGAAGCACATACCGCTGTTCAACGGGGTTGGAAAGCACAGAAGCCGGTTGAATGCTCAGGTTGTTTATGTCAATATCGGGTTCGTAAAACCTGTTGAACATTACAACGCCGGCAGCACCGTGATTGTGCATCTGCCAAACGAAATTCAGGAGGTTTGAAAAGCGAAGGCCGATTTTCACGCTTACCGGAATCTTGAGTTTCTTCTTCAGATTGTCTATTATCTTGAAATAAATCTTCTCTGAATCGTTGCTGTTCTCATGCTTGTCGGTAGGGATGAAGAATATGTTAACCTCAAGTGCGCTGGCACCGGCTTTTTCAATCTCAAGGGCGAAATCAATCCACCCCTTCGGAGAAAAGCAGTTGATGCTGGCAATAACCGGAATTTTGACACTCTTCCGCGCCCCGGCAACGAGGTCAAGATAGGCGTCAACACTGTTCGTCCGGGTATAGTACTGAAGATAATCGTCAGCCTCGGGGTAAGACTCCATAGTCAGCATTGAATGGGCCTGTGAGACTATCTGTTCTTCAAAGAGGGACTTCAGAACCACAGCGCCGGCTCCGGCAGCCTCAGCCTCCCTGACCGATTCAACCTTGGATGTGAAATTGGAACTGCCGACAATTACGGGACTGCTTAGCTCAAGTCCCAGGTAACGTGTATTGATTGTGCTCATCTTGCTTTTTTAATTCGTTCCCCAAATATAAGTGTTCCTACTCGTATCATTGTACTGCCCTCCCCGACTGCCAACTGCCAGTCACCCGACATTCCCATCGAGATCTCCCTGAAGTGGCTTATGCCCTGAAAGTGATTTTCACGGAGACGGCTGAATAACTCCGCCAGTTTTCTGAACTCCGCTCTTACTTTTTGAGTATTGTCAGTAAAGGTTGCCATTCCCATCAGGCCGCAGATACGCACTGCCCGGAGTGAACCTGCCACATCGTTCCATCTGACTTGCTCAATCTCTTCGACAGGGAATCCTGACTTGGTCTCTTCAGAGGCAATCTGCACCTGGAGCAGGCAATCAATTGTCCTGCCCTGTGCCAGGGCCTCCGCGTCAATAATACGCAGCAGTTTAAGCGTATCAACCGACTCTATCATGGCAGCTGCAGAAACAGCCTGCTTTGCCTTGTTCGACTGGAGATGTCCTATCAGGTGCCAGGATATGTCTCCGGGAAGAAGTGCCTTCTTCGAAACCATCTCCTGCACCCTGTTTTCACCGAAAACACGAAGGCCGGCGTCATAGGCTTCCATGGCCTCCTCAGGTGTGCGGGTCTTGGTGACAGCAACCACGGTTACTCCCGGTGGCAGCCCATCGTTCAACCTCTTTATGTTTTCAGCAATGCTCATCCTGCCTGTACAAACCTTAATCAAGCTTGTGTATAACCAACCCGCTCCTGAGTTTTGGCTCAAACCAGGTCGTCTTTGGTGGCATGATGTTGCCTGTATCTGCTATTGTGATAAGTTGCTTCATTGAGACAGGATAGAGAGCAAACGCGACCTTCATCTCGCCGTTGTCAACCCTTCTCTTCAGCTCACCAAGTCCCCTTATGCCGCCGATGAAATCGATCCGTTTTGATCTCCTCAGGTCCTGGATATCAAGCAGTGGCAGCAGCACCTTTTCAGTAAGGATAGTAACATCAAGCACACCGATCGGGTCGTCATCGTTGTAAGTGCCTTTCCGGGCTGACAAACTGTACCATTTGCCGTCGAGATACATCCCGAAGTTATGCAGCTTCCGGGGTCTGTAAGTCCTTGTACCTTTCTCCTTTACCTCGAATGACTCTTTCAGCTTTTCCAGGAACTGCGTGGGAGTCATACCGTTCAGATCTTTTACCACGCGATTGTAATCGAATATCCTCAACTGGTTATCAGGAAAGATAACCGCCATGAAGAAATTATACTCCTCATCGCCTCTGTGCGCCGGATTCTTCTCTCTCTTCTCCTTGCCCACAAGTGCAGCTGCAGCCGTACGGTGATGACCGTCAGCAACATACGTGAAAGGGACCTTTTCAGCAAACAGCTTCTCGATTGCCGTATTTGTCTTTTCGTCGCGGACTACCCAGAAGTGATGCCCGATGCCGTCTTCAGCAACAAAATCATACTCAGGTTTCTCCTTCTTTACAATTCGTTCCACAATTTTATCGAGCTCCTTAACAGCCGGGTACGCAAAGAACACAGGCTCGATATTGGCGTTGTTTACCCTCACATGCACCATCCGGTCCTCTTCTTTGTCAGGACGTGTAAGCTCATGTTTTTTGATAACCCCAGAGAGGTAGTCGGAAACGGCCGCCGCCCCCACAATGCCGTACTGTGTCCGGCCGCTCATTGTCTGGGCATAGATATAGAAATGGTTCTGCCTGTCCTCCACCAGCCAGCCTTTATTCTGCCACCCGGTGAAATTCTCAAAAGCCTTACGGTATACCTCTTCCGAATGCACGTCTGTGCCCTCCGGCAGATCTATCTCTGCCTTGGTAATGTGAAGCAGCGATTTTTCCTTGCCACTGGCCATGGCGGCGGCCTCCTCTGAGTTCATTACATCATAAGGAAGGCACGCTATCTCCGATACCAGGTGAGCCGGAGGCCTTAGCCCCCGGAACGGTTTAACAACAGCCATATCTGAATCTTCTCTTTTCTATTTGGGTTTATTAACTCTGAATGTCTCGTCGCCTGTTGCAAAAAATGACGCGATCTGGCGAGCGGCAGCAACTCCTGCATTGATGTTTGCCTCTTCGGTCTGTGCACCCATCTTCTTGGGTGTAAAGAAATAGCGGCCGGCATACTTTTGTGCGAAAAGCTCCGCATTGTCAGGGGCAACGTCTGAAAGATACTTCAGGTCCGCCCTCTTCTCCATCAGCGCGACAAGCTCCGTTTCATTAATAACCTCCTTGCGTGCAGTATTCACCAGCACTGCTCCCTGGGGCATCAACGACAGGAGTTTTTCTCCGATCGAACCTTTTGTCTTTTCGTTTGCCGGGATATGAAGCGACACATACTGACACTTCGAATAGAGCTCCTCGACGGTGTCCACCGGGGTCACCCCGGCGTCGGCTATTGCCTTTTTGTCAACAAACGGGTCAAATGCGAAAGTCTTCATCCCGAACCCTGACGCAATACGTGCCATGCACCTGCCTACATTCCCGAAAGCATGTATGCCAAGTGTCTTGTCCATCAGCTCTGAACCCGATTTACCGTCGAAGCCGCTGCGGGCAGAGTAAACCATCATGCCGAAAGCGAGCTCGGCAACTGCATTCGAGTTCTGTCCGGGAGTATTCATTGCAACTACATTACCGGCAGTGCATGCATTGAGGTCCAGGTTGTCAAAGCCTGCTCCGGCCCTGACAACGATCTTCAGCTTAGGTGCCGCTGCTATAACAGCCGCATCAACTATGTCAGATCGCACTATCATTGCGTCGGCATCAGCAACTGCTGAGTGAAGTTCCTGCGGTGTCTTGTACTTCTCCAGAAGGGCAAGGGTATGCCCTGCCTTCTCAACCACCTCGCGTATCTGCGTGATGGCAACCGGTGCGAACGGCTTGTCTGTGGCTACAAGTATCTTCATCTCAACCTCCTTTTAGTATTTGTTGGCAAATTCCTTCATGCATTCAACCAGCGCACTAACGCTTTCAATCGGAAGCGCATTGTAGAGTGATGCGCGGAAACCTCCAACTGATCTGTGACCGGCAATGCCTACCATTCCCTTTGACTTGGCGAAATCACCGAACTCCTTCTCAAGCTCCTTGTAATTATCCGACATCACGAAGCAGACATTCATCAGCGACCTGTCTTCCGGATCAGGAACGGTAGTTGTAAACAGCTTGTTACGCTCGATCTCATTATAGAGGAGAGCAGCCTTTTCTTCATTGATCTTCTGCATTGCAGCCAGACCGCCCTTCTGCTTCAGCCATTCAAGGGTCTTGAGAGCTGCAAATACGGGAAGTACCGGCGGGGTGTTGAACATAGACTCCTTCTCGATGTGTGTTTTATAGTTGAGCATCGTCGGGATCGGACGGGTTACTTTTCCGAGAGCCGAGTCCTTGATTATCACAAAGGTGACGCCAGCAGGAGCCAGGTTCTTCTGGGCACCGCCGTAAATAATCGAATATTTGGAAACATCTACAGGACGGCTGAAGATATCCGACGACATGTCTGCAACGAGAGGCACTTTTACATCCGGATCTTTCTTCCACTGCGTTCCAAAAATTGTGTTGTTTGTTGTAATATGGAAATAATCTGCATCGGAAGGAATCTCGAAGTTCTTGGGGATGTAGTTAAAATTACGGTCTTTTGATGAGGCCACTTCAACTACCTCACCGAAGAGCTTAGCCTCCTTGAGGGCTTTGCCTGCCCACTCGCCTGTGTTGATGTAGGCAGCCTTCTTCTCAAGCATGTTCATTGGCAGCATTGCAAACTGCAGGCTGGCACCGCCTCCGAGAAATATTACCGAATACCCGGCCGGAATGTCAAGAAGCTCCTTGATGTGACTCACTGCACTTGCCATTACAGCCTCAAACTCCTTGCTGCGATGAGAGACCTCCATAATCGAAAGTCCTGTTCCTGCGAAATCCCTGATTGCTTCAATCACTTTCTCATTCGTGTACTGAGGCATGATTGACGGTCCTGCGTAGAAATTGTGTTTTTTCATTTCTGGTAAGTTTATTTTGTTTAGTTGTTTTCATTCAACCCGGTTCAGCCACCGGTGTGGTACACGTTGCCGGGGTTTTTCCTCAGAGTGCTACCAGCCTCTCTTTGCGAAGAACGGGAATCACATCCGTTACATCAAATGTATGACAATAACCGATACAATCATCCAGCCCCTTGTCCCTTAGCCGGGATCTCTGCGCTGCCTTTTCTATATACCCCATCAGGTCTTCCCTGGCGGCTTTCCACAGGTCGGTTGCGGCATGCACCGAGTCACAGATGGTCATGAACTTTCCGCTCTCCAGCAGCCTCAGGGCGATCGCACCTGCGCAGACGGAATCCTCCAGGCTGAAACGCCTCTTCCATCCCGCGCAGACAATTATAACCTTTCGCTCCTGCGCCTCAAGCCACCTGCAAAGGGCTGATATGTTGAGCCAGGAGCCGATGACAACATCATGGCTTCCGCTCGCCTGTTTCATGATGCCCGTGCCGTTGGTTGTACTGTATACCACAGTCTTCCCCTTTACCTTTTCTGCGGAAAAATTAAACGGGGAGTTTCCGAAATCGGCAAAATCCAGCACATAACCGTCGCGCTCTGCAGCAATGAGGTACCCGCGTGATTTCATCTCCATGGCCTCGGCCACGGTGGCAACGGGAATTATTTCCCTGACGCCGTTGGCGAATGCAGTACAGATTGAGCTGGTGGCACGAAGCACATCTATCACCACTACAATGGCCTCACTGTCAGCGTGGGCATCGAATGCTGCGGGGGTGAAGCATATTTCCAGGCTCCTCTGCATGTTATGATCAGATCCTATCCTGTATGTTATTATTATTTGTAAAAGGGCAGGGAGGTGACCTGAGCCTTCAGATCCCTGCCTCTGACACGAATGAATATCTCAGTGTCATTCTTCCAGAATCCCTTGTTCAGGTAGGCCAGACCCAGCCCCTGTTTCAGCGAGGGCGCCATAGTTCCTGAGGTGACCTCACCAATCAGGTTGCCCTGTGAGTCAACAACCTCATAATGCTGCCTGGGAATTCCCTTGTCAATCATAACGAATCCCTTGAGACGCCTCTCTGTTCCCTCCTCCTTCTGTTTCAGGAGCAAATCCCTGTCGATGAAGTCCTTGCCGGGAACAAACTTGGTTATCCAACCAAGTCCGGCTTCAATGGGTGAAGTTGTATCGTTTATATCATTGCCGTAAAGGCAGAAACCCATCTCAAGACGCAGAGTATCCCTGGCTCCCAGCCCGATTGGTTTTATGCCAAACTCCTCCCCTGCCCTGAATACTTCTTCCCAGAGTCGCGGTCCGTCAGCATTCCTTACATATATCTCACATCCACCTGAACCTGTATAACCTGTTGTTGAGAGAATTACATCATCAATGCCTGCAAAGCGAAGTACCTTGAACGTATAGTATTCCATGCCGGTAATTGGCACATCGGTCAGTTTCTGCATCGCCTTGAGTGCCAGCGGACCCTGAACTGCAAGCTGAGCGGTACCGTCGGATGCATTGTTCATATCCTTCCCGGGGCCGGCTGAGATGCCAAAAGCAGCGGCATTCTTCACGCACCACTCCCAATCCTTTTCAATGTTTGCCGCATTGACAACAAGAAGATACTTCTCTGCGCTGAACCTGTAAACAAGGAGATCATCAACAATGCCTCCCCTGCCGTTCGGGAAGCATGTATACTGAACCTTTCCGTCAATCAGGGCAGACACGTCATTGGAAGTTATATGCTGAAGAAATTCAAGAGCCCTGGGACCGTTGACCCAGAATTCCCCCATATGTGAAACATCAAAGACACCGACCCCGGAACGTACCTTAAGGTGCTCTTCAGTAATCCCCGTATACTCAACGGGCATGTTATAACCTGCAAAGGGTACTATCCTGGCTCCGAGGGCCTCATGATACTTTATGAACGGGGTGTTTTTCATGTTACTAAGCTTTTGGTTCTGAAACAAAAGTAGGGCTTTTCGGACGATAAAAAACTGCTTAAAATCATTTTTGGATTGCCCATACAGACATTTCTCATGCGATGATGGATTCATAATGTCTATATTTGCAGCCATAACAACACCCGGAGAGATGGAATATAAAATATTCAAGCCCGAATACCTCCTGAGTATCACCGGCGGGGACAGGGAGACGATGGCTGAGATTGCCGGTATCTTTTTCAACCAGGTGCCTGAGTTTCTTAATGACATGAGAAACCTCCTGAACCAGGAGAAATACTATGAACTGGGTCTCCTGGCACACAAGGCAAAGGGATCGGTTACTGTCCTGGGAATGGATGAGGCTGCCATTATGCTCAAGGAATTTGAACTGCTTGCCAAAGCAGGCGAACAGAAGGAAAAATATGAAGAGTTTATCGCCAGGTTCAAAGCTGATACAGACACAGTTATGGCAGAGGTGAACAATTATCTGGGTAAAAATATCTGATCCTGCATGGTTCAAACCGAAAAAATCGACGGGGTTGATATTATCAGCTTCAGCACTGACCGTATCAATGCCCTTAACGTTGACATGATCAGGCCGGTTATCATGAAGCTCTTTGAGACAGCCTATTCAAGAGTGGTGATTGACATGGGAGGAGTCAATTACCTTGACAGCACGGCGTTTGCCATGTTCCTGTACCTGCTCAGGGTGGCGCGGTCAAATTACTGCACCTACAGACTCTGCTCCCTGACAAACGGAGCCAGCGAACTGTTCGAGCTTCTGCAACTGAACCAGTCCCTTGACATCTACCCTGACCGTGCCAGCTGCCTTGAAAGCTTCCGGCTCAACTCCCCCTACTAGCTACCAGGAATTTGTTATGACCAGGCTGCCGGACTGAACATCAATCCTGACATTCTTGCTCTTATCAATCGTCCCGGCAATTATCTCCCTGGAGAGTTCATTCACTATCTCCTTCTGAATCAAACGTTTCACAGGCCTTGCACCAAACAGGGGGTCAAATCCCCTGTCAGCCAGCCACTCAACTGCCCTGTCAGTCAGCTCACTGTGTATGCCCTTTTCCTCCAGCATCTGAGCCACCCTGCCGAACTGCATCCTGACAATCTCCCTGATCTGCTCCAGTGTAAGGGGCCTGAACATCACAATCTCGTCAACACGGTTTACAAACTCAGGCCTGAGAGTGGTACGAAGCATCTGTACCAGCTCCTCCCTTAGCTTCTCAGCCTTCTCCTCTGTCATATCGCCGTCACTCTCCCCGATGCTCTCACGGATGAGTGATGAACCAAGGTTGGAAGTCATGATTACAATGGTATTGCGGAAGTTAACTGTCCTTCCCTTGTTGTCTGTCAGCCTGCCGTCATCAAGCACCTGAAGAAGTATGTTAAAGACATCCGGATGAGCCTTCTCTATCTCGTCAAGCAGGACTACCGAATAGGGTTTATGCCTTATTGCCTCGGTGAGCTGGCCCCCTTCATCATATCCGACATACCCGGGAGGTGCCCCAATCAGCCTGGAGACGCTGTGACGCTCCTGGTACTCAGTCATGTCAATACGGGTAAGCAGGTTCTCGTCGTTAAAAAGATATTCTGCCAGTGCCCTGGCAAGCTCCGTCTTGCCGACACCTGTGGTACCAAGGAAAATGAATGATCCCACCGGTCGCTTTTCGTCCTGCAGCCCTGCCCTGGAACGGCGCACGGCATCTGAGACCGCCCGTATTGCCTCATCCTGGCCGATGACCCTTTTATGCAGCTCATCCTCCAGCTTCAGCAATTTTTCCTTCTCGCTCTCAAGCATCCGTGAGAGGGGTATCCCTGTCCACCTGGAGACTATCTCAGCTATATCATCTGACCGCACATCATCACGCACCATTGACCCGGCATTGCGCTTCTGCTCAATCTCTTTGTTCAGACGCTCCACTGCCTTCTCAATCTCAACGATCCTGCCATACCTTATCTCAGCAACACGACCGTAATCGCCTGCTCTTTCAGCCTTCTCAGCTTCAAACCTGAGCTCCTCAACTGACTGTTTCTTTTTCTGCAGGTCCTCCACCAGTTCCTTCTCCGAACGCCACCGCGCCTTGAGCTCATCACGCCCTGCAGCAAGATCGGCTATCTCCCTTGAGAGCTCCTTCTCCTTTGCGCT
>Ga0209373_10001753_pt1 | contig 24218 bp, 21 predicted proteins | sample Higcelweek5metaG_FD_187173 | JGI IMG/M metagenome (GOLD analysis project Ga0209373, IMG submission 187173) | Freshwater pond sediment microbial communities from the University of Edinburgh, under environmental carbon perturbations - High... | ecosystem: Environmental > Aquatic > Freshwater >... | reverse complement strand
TCCGGCTGAGGTATATTTCAAAGGGCTACTTGAACAGGCTGATCTTTCAAAGAACAAGGACGTTTAAACGGGGCGAAACCAAACTTAATTTCTTCACTTTTCTGTCTTGACAACCGTCAGTACCTTATTAAGGTCATTAACAGATTGCCAAAAAAGAATCTTCAATGCAACGTAATGCGCGTATGTAGCTTGTTTTCTGTAAAACGAGGCGAGGACAGCTTTTAGACTTTTAGAGATAACTCTGGTATATAGACCTTAACCACCTTGCAAGGAGCTGATCTTGGAGCCTGCACGTAAATATCAATTTTCATGGGATTTGCTGGAGGATATCGAGCTTGGACGCCCTAATCTGGGGCAGTCAACCCGGCTTGAAGTGTATCGTCTGATGCAGTTTTCTTTCCGCGATATCCTTGAACAGCGCTACGGGGCTGACGAAGCTGACCGGATTTTCTACGATTCTGGCTTTCTTGCCGGCACCCAGTTTTATGACAACCTGATCGGACCTCAAGGGGATATCAATGAGTTTGTCAAAAAGCTGCAAACAGTGCTGAAGGAGCTGGGGGTTGCCTTTGGTATTGATCTCTCCCGCTCTGAAAACAGTTCAGCACCGGGTGACAAGGGAACCTCTGTTGGTGCAGCGGTTGTGCAGGAGTTCAAACAGCTCGCTACTGAGCTGTATCTGAAGTACCGGATCTATTCGTTAAAGATGGGGGACGCTACACCGGTCTACGATATCAATGTCGGTACCCTGGGGGTAAGGGTCAAATTTTAGCACTGTGCTGCCAAGGTTTTCTCTCTTTACAAACCGCATGGCAGTAGAGTTAATGCCGATCACCGCCAGATTGTACCGTTCGGCAGGCGCCGGGTTACTCCAGTCAACCGGATGCACGTTCTCACTCCGGAGCAGGTTTTGCGGGGTATCGGGCAGAAGCGATATCATTGGTGTTTTTTCATAACAAACGGAAGTATTCCGCCTGCTTCAAAATAGGCGATCTCATTGGCGGTGTCCAAGCGGCTTATTGTCTGGATCTCATCAATTTTTCCATCAATGCGGCGGATCTGAACCGTGACCGTCATGCCGGTTTCCAGCTTTCCAGTCGGCAGTTGCAGTTCAAGTTGCTCATTGCCCACAAGGTTCAGGCTTGTGCGTGTGTCTCCCTCCATAAACTGCAATGGCAGTATTCCCATACCGATCAGGTTTGAGCGGTGGATACGCTCAAAGCTCTCGGCAATCACCACTCTGACACCCAGCAAAAGCGGCCCTTTGGCTGCCCAGTCCCGACTGGAACCGGACCCATATTCCTTGCCGGCAATGATGATCAGCGGCATTCCCTCTGCGCGATATCGCTCTGCCACATCAAACATCGGCAACTCTGTGCCGTCCGGATAATACACTGAGTAGCCGCCTTCGTGCGGTATCATCTCATTGCGCAGGCGGATATTGGCAAAGGTACCACGCACCATGACATCATGATTGCCACGGCGTGACCCGTAGGAATTGAAGTCGTCAATGGCAACACCCTGCTGTTGAAGATACAATCCAGCCGGACTGGCTGCAGCAATATTTCCTGCCGGTGAAATATGGTCGGTGGTGATTGAATCACCAAACAGGGCAAGGATTCTCATGGTGCCCTGTGAAAAGATATTCGGCTTATTCTGGTTTTCCTGAACAAAGGGAGGTTCTTTGACGTAGCTGGAGTCGGCCTGCCAGGGGTAGGTTGGTGATGAAAGATCAGGAAGCGCTTGCCACTCGGCAGTGCCGTCGTACAGGTCACTATATCCCTGCCTGAACTGTTCTGGAATGATCAGTTGAACCAGTTCATTGATTTCTGCAGAAGAAGGCCAGATGTCCCGTAGAAAGACCGGCTGTCCATCCTGTCCAATACCGATAGGATCAGAGGTAATGTCAATCCGTGTGGTGCCTGTCAGGGCATACGCCACCACCAGCGGTGGTGAGGCAAGCCAGCTTGCCTTGATCTGGGGATGGATCCGCCCTTCAAAGTTACGGTTACCGGAGAGCACCGCAGCAACTGAAAGGTCTGCGGAACGGATAGCTGATGCAACCGGCTCCGTCAGCGCTCCTGAATTGCCGATGCAGGTGGTGCAGCCGTAGCCAACCAGATCAAAACCAAGTTCGACCAGATACTGGTAGAGGTCAGCACTGCGCAGATACTCCATAACCACCTTTGAACCAGGCGCAAGGGACGTTTTGACCCAGGGTTTGGACTTGAGGCCGGCAGCACAGGCCTTTTTTGCCAACAGACCTGCCGCCAGCATGACCGAAGGGTTGGAGGTGTTGGTGCAGGAGGTGATGGCAGCAATAACCACGTCACCATGTGTTAAATCAGCTCCCATGCTTTCAAGGGGAGCACGGTTGTTTTCAAGACCAGCCTTTATGGTTGAGGCAATTGCCCCCGGTACTGCTGCCAACGGGAGTCTATCCTGTGGTCTTCGCGGACCAGCCATGCAGGGTACAACCGTGGCAAGATCCAGACTGACGATATTTGTAAAGAGTGGCTCCAATGCATCAGTATCACGCCACAGGCCCTGCTCTCTGGTATAGGCCTCAACCAGCGCAATGGTTTCTTCATCACGACCACTAAAACGGAGATAGCGAATGGTCTCCTGATCAACCGGGAAGTAACCGCAGGTGGCACCGTATTCCGGAGACATGTTGGCAATGGTGGCACGATCGGCCAAGGGTAATGAGTCAAGTCCCGGTCCGAAAAATTCTACAAACTTGCCAACCACGCCGGTCTTACGGAGCAGTTCAGTGATGGTCAAAACCAGGTCAGTGGCAGTAACACCTGCAGGTAAGGCCCCTTCAAGCCTGACACCTACCACCTCCGGGATCAACATTGATACCGGCTGGCCAAGCATCGCCGCTTCAGCTTCAATACCGCCCACACCCCAACCCAGAACCCCCAGGCCATTAATCATGGTGGTATGGCTGTCTGTTCCCAGCAGTGTATCGGGGTATGCTTCACGTTGGCCGTCGTTTGCAGTATGCTGCCAGACCGTCCTGGCAAGGTATTCAAGGTTTACCTGATGGCAGATACCGGTGCCAGGCGGCACGACCCGAAAGTTTTTGAAAGAATTCTGTCCCCAGCGCAGAAAAGAGTACCGCTCGTGATTACGTTCCATTTCCCGTGTTACGTTCAGCGCAAAGGCATCTGCTGTGGCAAAACTGTCCACCTGGACCGAATGGTCAATAACCAGATCCACCGGAATCTGTGGGTTGATTGTATCCGGATTCACCCCGGACCGGACCGCAGCATCACGCATGGCAGCCAGATCAGCAACAGCCGGTACACCAGTAAAATCCTGCATAAGTACCCTGACAGGGCGGAAGGCGATCTCTTTTGTTGATTTCCGTTCTTGCAGCCAATCAGAAAAAGCGAGGATATCATTCTTCGTTACAGACAGCCCATCTTCGTGCCGCAACAGGTTTTCCAACAGGATTTTCAATGTGTGGGGGAGTCGGGACACTTCGCCAGCACCGGCCTTTTCAATGCTGGAAACGCGGTAGATACGAAACGATTGTCCACATACAGACAGTGTTGTTGCAGTAGTAAAAGAATCAAGCGACATGTCGGTTCCTCGCCTGGTCTAGTGTTTAAGAAACTGCATGGCGGCAGAGTTGATGCAGTAGCGCAGGCCGGTCGGTTTGGGACCATCAGTAAAGACATGCCCTAGATGGGCATCACAACGGCTGCAGACCACCTCTACACGGCGCATGAACAAGGAGCTGTCATCATGTTCAGTAACATTCTCAGCTGCAACCGGCTGCCAGAAGCTGGGCCAACCGGTGCCTGAATCAAACTTGTGCTCTGAGCTGAACAGGTCGTTGCCGCACCCGATACACTTGTACAGACCCTTTTCATGGTTATTCCAGGTTGCACCGGTAAAGGGGGCTTCAGTGCCTTGTTTGCGTGTGACGTTGAACTGCTGGGGTGTCAGCTGTTTTCTCCAATCTTCTTCGGTTTTTATAACCTTTTCGCTCATAATGTACCCCTTTGTGGCAACTGAATAGATCTTGATTGATACCGGCTTTCCCGTTCCGGTCTCTAGCCTTGTAGTGGTGCGGGCAGTTGAGCTGTTATTACAGGCCAGCAGTAAGGTAACGAACAGTGCAGCAACAAGCAGTGCATAACGTTTCATGTGTCACCTCTCTCCAGGCTAATGCCCGGCGCCACTGCCCCACAACTCCTTCAGACGATTGTCCCGTCCGCAGCTTGACCGATAATAGCGGTAACGGATCGGGTTCTTTTTGTAATACTGGCGATGGTACTCTTCTGCCGGATAGAAAATGCCGGCCTGTTCAATCCCGGTGACAATCGGTTCCTTGAATCTCTTTGTTTTGTTGATGGTTTCCCTTGAAAGCAGGGCCAGTTTCTTCTGGGTCTCTGTGTGATAGAAGATGCCGGCCCGGTACTGGTTGCCGATGTCACAGAACTGCCGATCAGCAACCGTGGGATCAATGTTGCGCCAGAACACCTGCAGCAGCTGTTCATACCTGATCTTTGACGGATCGTAGCTGATCTGCACTGCTTCGGTATGACCGGTGCCACCGGCTGATACTTCCTTGTAGGTGGGATTTTGCTTCGTTCCGCCGGTATAGCCGGGCATGACCGACAGTACGCCGGGCAAGGAATCAAACGGCTGCTCCATGCACCAGAAACAGCCGCCGGCAAAGGTGGCTGTTTCTTTTTGCCCGGCAACTGCAGTACTGACACACAGAAAGCAGCAGATCAGCAGGAGAGATATTTTAAGCAGGTTACGATTCATGTTCTTTATCCATTTCAAGTATGCTTGTAACGGTCATAGATATCCATGACTCTCGGTAAAATACGATCAAAGGCCTTGATAATCTCCGGGTCAAAATGACTGGCGGCGTCCTGACGGATGGTTGCAAGTGCCTTCTCTACCGGCCAGGCATCTTTGTAGGGACGTTTCGATGTAAGCGCATCAAATACGTCGGATACAGCAATGATTCGTGCCGAGAGCGGAATCTCACAGCCTTTCAGGCCTTGAGGGTATCCTGAGCCATCAAATTTTTCATGATGACATTCAGCTATTTCAATGCCCACTCTGAAGATACTGTGTTCAAGACTGTTCATCTGGTCTTCGCAACGTCGCAGCACCTGAGCTCCGATCAAGGGGTGACGTTCCATCTCAATCCGTTCATTCGGATCAAGCCTTCCTGGCTTCAACAGAACATCATCCCTAACACCGACCTTGCCTATGTCATGCATCGGTGCAAAACGGAAGACCTCACGGGTATAGGCCGGAGTAATTTCTTCTGTATAAGGCCCGCACACGGCCAGCTCTTCACACAACAGAGCTGCATAGAGGCTCATCCTGACAAGGTGATCACCGGTTTCCGGATCACGGCTCTCTGCCAGCTTTGCAAGTCCTTCCACCGCTGCAACCACCAATCCTTCCATCACCAGAGTTTTCTGCAGTATGTGACTTATCTGGGCTGCAAGATTACCGAGAAATTCCAGATGATTTTCAGAATAGGCATCGCTATGGGATGAGGCAAACACAAGCAACGCCTCGCTACCCTTGGTATTGTTGAGAGGGAGCAGCACGGCAGACTGTTTTTTATCCAGCAACAGGCGTGAAACAAATGAGTTCGCTTCGTTCTCTCTGGCAATGTCGGCAAGGTTTGATACGGCAAAGGGAGTACCGCCAATCAAGGCATTTTGCGGGAGTCCCAGATCACTTGCAAACGAATCGTTTTCCTTCAGGGTTCCGGCCTGATCTGTGTAAAGGCGTTCCAGCAGATAACGGCTGCGTTCAGGGTTCAGGGTGAGTACACCAACCCATTCAACCGGCAGAAATGTACGAAATTCTGTGCAGACAAACTGGAGCGTATCGTAGAGATTGGTGCCCTGGTTAATCCGGTCGGTCAGGTTGAACAGGCTGCGCAGACGACTGGAAAGCTGGTTGAATGAAACGGTCATGCGACCGATTTCGTTTTCTGCACGTACCGGGATCTGGTAACCCAGGTCACCATTTGCCACCCGTTCAAAGCCGTTAACAGTCTGCTTCAGTGGATGTGTGATCTTTCGGTACACGCCAAATGCAACGAGTATGGTCAGGATAGCGGATACAAATAATGCAATTTTGTTAGTCAGGTAAATAAGCGCCAGTTTTTCTTCCATCATCGCCTGAAATGCACGGTTAAGACGATCAGACGAAGCAATTATGGCCTTGGAGTGATCTGCAATGTAACGAGCACCGGCTATAATGTCAGGGTTTTCCGGGGATGGACCAAAGGATTGCGTGAGTTGTTGCCTGAACTGAAGCCATGTCACGGCACTGTTGTCAAGTTGGTCTTTTGATTGTTTATCCCAGCTGCATGTCAGTGGATCATTGCGTCCAGTCAGGTCAGGCGGTAGTTTCCTCTCCTGATATGCCTTGATGATCTTGTCATAGAGCTGGATCTGCTGTTGGAGATTTTGATAATACGGTTTGAGATCCTGTTGGTGGTTGGCGGTATCAATGCTGCTTCCAGCAAGATAAATACGCGACTGCTGCTGCATCTCATTACTGATGACCCGCAACTGTCCGGCAAGAACAAGGATGGTGTAGTCGTGTTTGCGTAGATCAACCTCATACAAGGTAAGTCCGGCAGTGCCTGCCTGCAGGATAAAAAGAGCGAAGACTGCGAGGCCAAGACGAAAACGGATGCTGTTGTACCAGACGAATTGTTGCATGGATTCATCCCCCGACATCGTTGCTTGCCATAGTCAGTTCAGAGGGTGTACACGACAAATTACTGAAAGAATAATGGCATGAACGTCAGTATTGTCAACTGAGAAACGCCCGAGGACTATGGATTGGTTGAGAGGATAATATCACCATACCAGGCGGTTGCTTCGGAACCGGTATTGTCAGTATCGGTCATGATTGCAATGGCACCTGCCTCAGGAGGATCTTCGCCAAACAGACGGCGATAGTCGGCCAGGATATCTCTTTTTTCGGTTATCCACTGTCCAGCCTTTGCAGACCCGGATTGCACTGCCAGCAACATGGCGTTTGAGGTAAAGGCGTTGGGAACAAACTCACCTTTGGGCAGCTTGTTGGCCCAGATGTAGTTCAGCGCCCGCATCTGCCAGAAAAAACGACCGGGAAAGACCACGTAGACCCGGGCTGCATAGTCGTCACCCTGTTTGCTTTTTTCATTGCCCTGGGCAATGGTGTTGCTGATCTTCCAGCTCCACTTTAGATAACGATATATAACTGGCTTGAATGTAATTTTTTTTGATAATCCTGATGCCGATCCCTTGGCATGGGCCTTCAGCACGGTTTTGCCTTCTTCCTTAACAATGCTGTACGTGGTTGTCCCTTTGAAACTCTTCGACTCCCAGTCTTTCAACCCCTCGGTTGCAAAACGGGCGACCGGAATTTCTTCTGCCAAAACAGATTCCACGCAAAAGAGTACAAAACAAAACAAAAGAGCAACGCAGAGGCGCGGAGAGGCAGCTTGATTTTCTCTGCGTCTTTGTGTCTCTGCGTTAAATGTTTGAAAAATCATGTCAGTCTCGCAAATCTTAATTTCAGTCGATTGAACCAGCGTCTGGCCGACGAAACCGGTTTAGATGAAAAAGCTGGAGTATTGGTTAGCAGGTCAGCAACATGAGCGGTCAGTGTACTATTGGATAGTGTGTCACAGCAAGCGCCACAGGATGAAATCACCGGGCGTCCGCCAGCCTCTGCGGCAATGACTCTGGACTCCTGTTTGACCGTGCCGGGTACGCAGCCCTCCACCATGCCCCCTTGGCCACAACAGCGGGTTTGCTGTCCATGGGATGCAAGCTCTTCAATACGGTACCCACAGGATTGGACCAGTTGACGGACAGCTGTCTGTTGGGCCGCATCAAAACGGGCAGGGCAGGGATCGTGGATTACTATGGTTGTCGTTGAATCAGGGGGGCGTGGCACACTGCACGCGGCAAGAATTTCATAGATACTTACCACTTCAAAATTTTCGCCGTATTTACCCAGTATCTTGCTGCAGCCGGGACAGGCGGTCAGGATACAGGTGATCCCGTTGTGCCTTAATCGTTCAGACAGACGATCAAAAACAACAGTGAACCGGTCTGTTAATCCAAGATCATGGGATATCTTGCCACAGCAGTCCAATACCAGGCCTGCTGTGGGTTCGATCTTGCGCAGACGTGTAAACAGTTCACGCACGGCATCCGGTCTGGTTCCAGGCAAAGAACAGCCGGGGAAAAAGACCGTGGTGCAGTTGTCAGGAATCAGGTCTCGCCTGAAAATGACAGATGCTCCCAATTTTTCATAATTCAGCCAGGGTGCGTAGGTTTTTAGATCAACCAAACCACGGCTGGCTGCCTGTTGGCGCATGGAACGCAGCATCTCTGAAGGGGAAAGCGCTTCCGGGCAGACCGCATCACACAGACCGCAGAGAGAACAGCCAAATGCCGAAAGCAGGTTGCTTTCGGCAGTACCACGTCCGGCAATGGCAGCAGGTGTACCCTGTTGCTGCAGAAAAGAGCAGGGACGCACGCACTCCCCGCAGGAGGTGCAGTTGTGCGCCATTTCTGCCATCAGCGCTTCAATTTTTTCTAACCCTTGACCCATGACCCTTGTCACTGTGTATTAGCGGCCTTTCACAAACAGTTCTTTGTAGGGCCACTCATGGATACCGCCTTCCAGAATCTGCATCCGGTCTTCAGAAATACCTTTTAACTCAAGATAGTTGTAGCTGTTTTTAGCACCTGATTTACCACGGGGGCAGACAACAACAACGGGATCTTTAGAGGTCTTGATTATTGCAAGCGCCTTGTCCAGACGGGCCTTTTCTTCATCGGTCTTGGCAGGAAAGGCATTGGTCTCTATGGAACCGGGCAGATGCTGCTTTTCAAAATCAGCAGCAGGCTGGATATCAACCAGAATTACCGGTTTCTTTTTGTCCATCAGTTCTTTAAGTTCCTGTGGTTCAATGTAGTTAGCTGCCAGGGCAATGGTTGCAGAGGCTAAGGTAAGGGCAAAAGACAGAATGATTTTCTTCAACATGGGTGTTTCTCCTTTGTATTCAAAAAAACGAATATATTTGATATCAATTTGTAAGCTTGCCTGGCAAATAGATAATCTGGTAGAAATGCGTTAGATTAAATTGATTATCTCAATAGGTGCTCCTATGACATTGAAACAGTTGGAAGTTTTTCTGGCCGTTGCCGATACTCGCAGTTTTTCAAAAGGGGGGGAGGCGGTCAGCCTTGCCCAATCTACTGCCAGCCAGCATATCCGGGCATTGGAAGATGAACTGGGAGTCAGACTATTTGATCGTTCTGCCACGTTGGTGAGACTGACTGAGGTAGGCAGGCTATTTTACGACCATGCAGAACGGATTTGCCGACAGTGTGTAGAGTCAGTAGATGCGGTCAGACGTTTTCAGGGGCTGGAGCAGGCTACCCTGCGAATAGGGGCCAGTACTATTCCGGCAGTTTGCCTGATCCCCGACATGCTGGGGCACTTTACTTCAGCCTGGCCCGGCGTCAGGTTGCAACTGCAGCAGGGGGATACCCGTGAGGTGCTACGGTTACTGCAGGATGAACTGGTGGAACTGGCCGTAGTGGGGGGACGAAGTGACGATGACAGTATCTGTTTTGAGAAGGTACAGACCGAACATATTGTTCTTGTGTCAAGGCCTGATCAGATAGACGAGCCGTTTCTTTCGATGCAACGGCTGTCAGAAGTGCCGCTGGTGTTGCGTGAACCAGGTTCCGGTACCCGTCAGGCCACAGAAACAGCTCTACGGTTGGCGGGCCTTGATCCGCGCAGTCTGCGGGTAGTTGCCCAGTTGGGAAGTAGTGAGGCGGTACGTCGTGCTGTACTTGGCGGGGCAGGATACGGGTTTATCTCATCATTGGCGGTTGGACATGAACTGCAGGAAGGACGTCTTGTCGCAATTTCTGTGGAGGGGCTTGAGATTTTACAACCGTTTTACCTGACAACACGTCGCGGCAGCAGTCTATCGCCTGCAGCTGAGGCGTTTAAGGCAATGATACAGCAGAACTAAAATATCCCTTTGCTGTTTAAAAAAGGGCCGTACTGTTTATCCACTGTTTTGGTGTGACTGATCAGCCAATCCAACAGAAATTGCATCAGGTTGTGTTGCAATGGTTGTATTGTGTCCTGACAGTCAGTATTGAATTTGAGCAAATTATCCAGAATAGCCTGATGTGCCTTCTGATGTTCTGCAAGGTGGGGGAAACCATGTTGTTCAAGCAGTTCCTCTTCAGCATGAAAATGGCGCACAGCAAACTCGGAAAGTTGCTGTAACGTAGCCTGAACAGCTTGAGCGCCACTTCCCGCCTTGATGGCGTCATGCAGCTGGTTGGTAATGCTAACCAGCTGGCAGTGTTCAGCATCAAACTGTTTGACCCCTACACTAAGCAGACTATTACAGTTAATCAAGCCCATAGTAAGTTACATCCTTTGTAGCCGGACTGTCAGTTCCTCAGCTAAAGCTGGTCTGCCTGTCAGGTACCCCTGAATAGTTTCACACCCGCATTTTTTCAATGTTTCCAACTGCTCTTCGTTTTCAACCCCTTCAGCGATCACCTGCAGCTTTAACCCATGCCCCATGGCAATTATGGCAACCACAATCGCCATATCATTGTCGCTGCGATGCATGTTCCAGATAAAGGAACGGTCAATTTTCAGGGCGTCAATCGGGAACCGGTGCAGATAGGAGAGCGAAGAATAGCCGGTACCGAAATCATCAATTGATATTTTTACGCCAAGTTTCTTTAAGGCGTGCAAGGTTTCTTCTGCATGCTGATCATTTTCAATCAACATTGATTCAGTCAGCTCAAGTTCCAGCAGATGCGGAGGCAACCCAGATTCTTCAAGCATCTGTTGCACCATAAAAGGGGCATTGTTTCGTTTAAGGCTGTAGGCGGATAGATTTACTGCAACGCTGATATCTCCGTAACCGGCATCGTACCAGAGTTTTGCCTGATGGCAAGCAGATTTCAAAACCCATTCAGTGATGTTTACAATACTGCCGGACTCCTCGGCCAGGGGAATGAAACGGGTGGGGGGAATCAGACCACGTTCAGGGTGCTGCCAGCGCAACAAGGCCTCAACACCGGTTATCTGATTGGTTCGGGCATCAAACTTGGGCTGATACTGCAGATAGAGCTGCTTCAGGTCAAGGGCCTTGCGCAGATCGGTCTGCAGAGCCACTCGCTCGCTGGCCTGCTGATTCATCTCAATGGCGTAGAGGCGGTAGGTGTTTTTTCCGTCAGCCTTGGCATGGTACATGGCGATATCTGCATTCATCAGAAGCTCATCCATGCTGTCACCATCAGCAGGGAAAAGGGTGACGCCAATACTGCAGGTAACATATACCTGTTGCCCTTCAAGACAGTAGGGGATTTCAAACAGATCAAGCAGTTTTTGGGCTATCTTGCGGGCATTATCAGCAGTCTTGATGTCCTGAACAAAAACGGTAAATTCATCACCGCCCAAACGGGCAACAGTATCGCAATCACGCAATACCAGCCCCATCCGGTCGGCAACATGTTGTAACAACAGATCGCCGGTGCGATGCCCCAGAGTGTCATTAATATCTTTAAACCGGTCAAGATCCAGAAACATAACGGCAATAACCTGATTGGTACGTTGTGCCAGATTCATGGCCTGTTGCAGACGGTCATGGAACAACACCCGGTTTGGCAGGTGGGTCAGGGTGTCAAAGTGGGCCAGTTCCTGCAGGTGTTCCTGACGTTGACGCAGCACCAGATTACGTTCTTCAATCTCCTGAAGCATTTCGTTAAAACCGTCATACAGACGCCCGATTTCATCATTACCCGGCTTGTCAGCCCGTAGCGAGAAGTCTTTTGATTCTGAAACCTGGCGCATGGCATCAGCCAGCAGGAGAATCGGGTCAGAGATGATCCTTTGCAGTCGCCTTGAGATCAGGTAGGCGACAATCGTTGCAACTCCCAGGATCAGGGTGGCGGCAAGCAGTGTGCTGATCAGACTGGCACGCAGTTCGCGCATATCAGCAAACAGCACCACGGTGCCAATGGTCTGGTTATCAAGTATGATCGGCGATACCAGACTTACCTTGTCAAAGAACTGCCCCAGCCGGTTATGTTGCGAATTAATCTGTTTCAGCAGCGTCTTGCAGGTGTCGGACGTTGCACCAGGTTCTAACTGTTCAAAGGGAAGTGCATCGATAGTTACTCCCTTTGCAAGGTAGCGGCTGAAGACGGTTGCATCGGCTCTAAGGATGTAGGCGGCCAGAATATCGGATTTTACCGAGAGGGAATGCATGGTTTCCAGCGCCGACTGCGGATCATTAAAGGTCACTGCTGCGGTCACGTTCTTGCCCAGAATATCGGCCATGGAGGCAAGGTTTTTGCGCTGCTCTCGAATCAGGGCGTTTGTTTCTTTCAGAACAAATACCACGGTGGTTGCCAGCAGAACCAGTCCGCAGGTTGCCATGATCAGCGCCATCAGCTTGTGTCTGATGGATATATTTGCAAGAGCTGTTTTGGTTAGTCGATTCATGGACCTTCCTGCACAATCTGGGCAAGTTTCAGGAGCTGGGCACTGACTCTGATCCGGTGCCGCTGGGCTGACGTCTGATTGATTTCAAATCTGACCTTGCCATTTTGCAGCACAAATCCGACAGTGCCGCCAAGGCGTGCAAAACCGGCGCTATCGGCTACGGTTAGTACCATACTGGAGCGGGTCCGTTCCAGTAAACTTGCTGTGATACTTTTATCCTGATCGCTCAGAATCAGCACCTGACAGCCGCTGATGCCGCCGGAAAGGGTGATTGGGCGCACGAAGACCGTTTTGCCCTTTACCTGTTTACCTTGCAAACCATCAACTGCCGAACCCAGGCCACCTTTGCCAACAACGCAGACCACAAACTGGGGAGTAGAAGCAGGTAAAGCCTCTTCCGGCCAGTCCATAAAACGGATCATATTATAGATCATGGCTGCTTTTACCTGATATTCACCTGTTTCTGCAACAGCTGGACCTGTATGAAAAAACAGGCACAGTAACACCGGCAGGCAGATCAGGCAGCGGTAGCTTAAGTAATAACGGGTCATGGCAGTGTCAGAATTTCCAGGTTACTTTGCCATAGACGGAGCGTGGGACTTCTGACGCAGTGGTATTGATAAATTCCGGGATATATTCGGGGTGTCGTTTTTGCAAGAGGTTCTGCCCAACCAGCGACAATTCAATGGTTTTTGTCGGTTTCCAGGCCAGACGGACGTCCATGGTGACGTAGCCTGGTATATTGACACCATCAATATACTTTACCTGATCAATCGCCCTTAACCAGAGATCCAGTTCAACCTGTTTGCCAAGGTCAAAGCCAGAACGGATTGATCCTTGATGACGGGGCGAGCCTGCAGCAGCATTGGATCGGTTGACATCATCGGGGCTGCCATTATCAAGATGCATGATTGAGCAGAGGTAGCTGTAGGCAACCTGTAGACGCCACCAGTCTAATGGCCGCCAGGTGGCGGAGAGCTCTGCACCGTAGGTATGGCCATGCATATCGTTTGAGAGCGGGTACTGCAGCACTGCATTTGACGCCTCTAGCCCTTGCAACCCTTCCTGCCGGACCCGCAGATGGTCATACTGGTTAAAGAACAATGACAGATCGAGGGTCAAATGCTGCAGTGGTTGGGTACGATAGCCCAATTCATAGGCAACAACTGTTTCAGATCTAAAGTTTGAACTGCCGTCAATTTCAAGGCGTAATGGTATCGGCAAACCGGTTTCTGTGGGAGAGACGCTTTTAAACCGGTACTGGATGTTCTGATCGCCACGGGATGGAGTCCGCACGGCACGGGAGACCGAGGCCCAGAAAGAGTGTTGTGTGGAGGGAGTCCAGATCAGACGGCCGTTGGGTTGTATCTCAAAACCGGTAAAATCGTTATGTTCAAAGCGAGAGCCAAGGATCAGCGACAGGTTGTTTGGTATCAAATGGATCTCATCCTGAAAAAAAACATTGAACAGACCAACCCCTTCTCCGGTTTTGTCGAATGAAATAAAGGGGCTCTGGCTCAGTTTGTCGTGGCTGTAGCGATAGCCAAGGCCCCAAATCAGATTCTGACTGCTACCCAGGGCAAAGTGGTGCTGAAAATCGAGATCAACCGTATCACGGGTTTCATCAAGTACCGTCATTGAACGCTGGTAATGATCATAGAATAGCTGCAGCGAGAGACTGCTGGTGTCCGAAAAGCTGCGTTGCCAGCGAGCCAGCAGATTACCTCCGTTTGACTTTGATCTGCTGTCCTGGGACCAGGAATATCCGGGATCAGTAGGCACAGGTAGTTTGTAGAGCGTATAGTTTTCATCATATGAACCGGAAAAGTAATCACCCTGCAGGGTTAATCTGTCTTGACCGGTTATCTGGCCGTCCATTCTGAATCCTGCAGAACCGGTTTGCCAAGCATCGTGGTTGTCAGTACCGTTACCGAGTTGTCCGGCACCTCGATTGGCATAGTTTCCGTAAAAACGGAGATCCGTTTCGTTACCCAGCTCCATGCCATAACGCAGGGTGCCAAAACCCTGTTCAACGCTTCCGCCACCGGCTGACATCAGGCCACCTTTTGTGTCAGCTGCAGATTTGGTAATTATGTTGATAACACCGTTTACCGCATTGGCACCCCACAGGGCGGCGCCAGGTCCACGGATCACTTCAATCCGCTCAATATCATCAAGCGGGGTATCCTGATGTTCCCAGTAAACACCTGAAAATAGAGGTGTATAGATGCTGCGGCCATCTTTTAGAACCAGTAATTTATTGGCAAAACGTCCGTTAAAACCACGAATGGAGACAGCCCATTTGTTCGCGTCAATCTTTGCAACCTGCACACCGGGCACCATTCTCAGCAGATCCGGGATGGTGGTGGCACCGGAGCGCCGGATATCTTCCTGGCTGATTACAAAGGCTGCGGCAGCCGCATGAGCAAGTTTTTGTGGTTTACGAGAGACTGAAGTGACTTCGATATCCATCAAAGCCTCAAGGGAAAGCTCGGTCAGGTCTGAGGAACTGTTTGCAAACACCGGGGTCAAACAGGCAGAAGAAAGCAAAGCTGTAATAGCCATTGTCACCCGAAACAGCAACGTACAAGCTGTAATGGAAGATCTCTTAATCATGTCTGCCTTCTCCTTGACAGGTCAGTATGCAAGTGGCTAGTGTAGCAGGGATTACACTATGCACAAGTCAAGTCTGCTTTTTTGCTGATAAAAGTTATTTTATGTACTGTATGGCAGCTGGAGGGCGATTATGGGATTGAGAGAATATCTGTTTATTGCACTGTTTTTTGGGGTACCAGGAGTTTTGGGAGCTTGGCTTGCCCATGCACGGGGGAAAAATCCTCTGCTGTGGGGTCTTGTCTCTGCACCGTTTCCATTTTTTGTATTTATTCTCTGGTTTCAAAAACCTGACCACGAGATTCCCGGCTATTTCAGAAAATGCAAAGGCTGCGGCGGTATTTACCCCTGGAAACAGGGGGTCTGCAAATACTGTGGGGCTTTGAATCAGTAGATGGCAATTCTCGCTTCTGGGTTTGCCTGGTAAAGGTCCAAACGACATGGTGTTGTATTTGTTATATACAGGGCAACATGAGAATAAAAACAGCTCATTTCTTGAATGGTTAGGTCAATCGACCGCCTTTGCTGTTTTTGCCAAGAATTCAATTGCTGTTCACTATCAACGGTAAAACAAATAGGCATCACCTATCGGATAACGATACCCGACCTCGGCGTACTCCCGCACCCTGAATTTTACTCCCGCCCTTCAGCTACTCTGCGGCAGGCCTCAATGGCAATGCCGGGGATACTGTTGTCCGAAGACTTCAATCAATCGTTATCAACGACACATTATTACAATTCGCAAAAAGGACTCATTTTCGATATATATTGCATACGTTAATTATGGGGTGGTCCCGATGTGTCAGGAGATTATTAACGAGTTTGTAGCACAGGGGCAAGAGGTTCAAATGCCATGAAAAATAAACTGGCGATTTTCGAATTATGACGAGGAAACCGAAACCTGGTATTTCTCAATGGTTGATATTATCCAGGCATTGCTGCAGCAACCGGATTTCCTGGCGGCAAGAAATTACTGGAAGGTATTGAAAAATCGTTTAAAAAGAAGGTAGTGAGTCGGTTACAAATTGTCACCGACTGAAACTGGAAGCCGCTGACGGGAAGAAATACCTCACTGATATCGCCAGTCCGGAAACCCTGCTGCGCTTTATCCAATTCTTTAGCAGAAGACCGGCAGAAGTGTGATGACCGGGTAGAGTTTTTGCCGCCGGGGAGAAAGAAAATTTCTGATGCATGAAGTTGCGTTATTGTCAGAAGGGAAATATTGGACATGTCCCGCATTTTCCTCGTTTCTAATGTATTTTACTGAAAAACGGATGAACTTAACTATGAATAATGAAAATATCGTTCAAAAACTCTGGAGTCTCTGCAATATTCTGCGTGGTGATGGCATCAGCTACCATGAGTACATATCCGAGCTGACGTACCTTTTGTTTTTGAAAATTGCCGAGGAAACCGGGACGGAAGACCTTCTACCTCCTGGATATCGCTGGAAGGATTTAGTCGGCTATAAAGGTGACAACCTGCTGTTTCACTATCAGGAGATGTTAACCCATCTAGGAGGCGAAGCTGCGGATACAATTAAAGAGATATATGCATTTCCTACAACAGTGTTTAACCACTCCGAAAACCTCAAGGCGGTTATAGACGGGATCAACAAAATCGACTGGCACTCGGTATCTGAAGATGGTTTTGGACATGTATACGAAGGGTTGCTGGCTAAAAATTCCGAGGATTCACGTTCCGGAGCAGGGCAATATTTTACCCCGCGTGCGCTGGTCGATTGTATTGTTCAGGTGATGAAACCGCAGTTGGGGGAGCTGATCCAAGATCCGGCCTCGGGGAGCTGCGGTTTCCTGATTTCCGCCGATCACTTTATTCGTTCCGAAAACAGTACATCAAAATATGATTCCAACCTGCCTGTGTACCAAGGTATGGAGATTGAAAAAGGCACGCATCGTATCAGCCTGATGAACACCTTTCTGCATCGAATGAACGCCAATATCATACTGGGTGACGCCCTGACCGAGGATTGCCGGGAGTTGCAACCTGCTGATTTGATACTTGCCAATCCTCCCTTTGGGGCAAAATCCGGTGGTGCAAGAAAGGGGCGTAGTGACATCCCTTTTACGTCAACCAACAAACAGTTCATGTTTTTGCAGCATATCTATCTTGGCCTTAAACCCGGCGGTCGGGCTGCCGTAGTTCTTCCTGATAACGTTTTGTTTGAGAGCGGCGTGGGTAAAGATATTCGTCAAGATCTGATGAACAAGTGTAACCTTCACACTATCCTGCGTCTTCCCACCGGCATTTTCTACGCGCCGGGGGTGAAAGCCAATGTTCTTTTCTTCACGAGGGGCGAAAAAGACAAGGATAATACGAAAGAGGTCTGGGTCTACGACATGCGGGCCAATATGCCCAGCTTCGGAAAGCGGACGCCGCTTGGAAAAGAGCACTTTAAGGAGTTCTTAACCTGTTTCGGCGATGACCCGCACGGCACGTCCAAACGCGAGGAGTTGGGGGATGAAGGCCGCTTCCGCTGTTTTTCAAGGGAATGGATAAAAGATGATAAGGATGACAGTCTTGATATTTCCTGGTTTGGAACAGCTAACGAACTTCCCGACCCGACCATTCTGGCGCAGGAGGCAATGGTTGAGCTTGAAGCAGCCATGACGGAGTTACGTGGGATTATGGCAGAGCTTGGTATGGTGGTAGAGGTATGAGCGACCTGCTTTCCGCAACCGGCGCTTATGCCGATATGCTCCAGAGCATAAAAGCCGCCGTCAGGGACTCGCGGTTTCGGGTGCAACGCGCTGTCAACCTCGACCTGATCGACCTTTACTGGACAATTGGCCATGAAATCGTTCAGCGGCAAGAAACAGAGGGATGGGGCAAATCGGTCGTCGAGCGGTTGTCGTCCGATTTGTGCCATGAGTTTCCGGGTACAAGTGGTTTTTCGGCGAGAAACCTTTGGGATATGCGTCGTTTGTATGAAGAATATGCCGGTGAACCGGAACTGCGACAGCTTGTCGCAGAAATCCCCTGGGGTCAGAATCTGCTGATTCTCAACATGGTAAAGGACCTGGCAGCCCGCGTCTATTACCTGCGCATGACCGCCGAACAGGGGTGGAGCCGCAATGTCCTGCTGAACCAAGTCAAGGGACAGGCATACGAACGGCATGCTCTAGCGGAGAAGCAACATAACTTTGCCGCAACGCTCCCGGAGCATCTGGCCGGTCAGGCAGACGAGGCAATGAAAGATGTCTACCTGCTGGATTTTCTCGGTATCGGCAAACCGGTGGTAGAGCGGGAGATGGAACGGCGCATGGTGAACAGGATCAAGGATGTGATCCTGGAACTGGGCTACGGTTTTGCCTTTCTGGGGAACCAATACAAGGTAAGCCTAGAGGGGAAGGATTACTTTATTGATCTGCTTTTTTACCACCGACGTCTGAAAAGCCTGGTGGCGGTGGAGCTTAAAAGCGGCGCCTTTCTCCCTGAATACGCAGGCAAGATGAATTTTTACCTCAACCTGCTGGATGACTTCGTCCGTGAACCGGATGAAAACCCGTCAATCGGCATCATCCTCTGCGCTGATCGCAACCGGGTGGATGTTGAATACGCCCTGCGCGGCATCGACAAACCGATGGGGGTGGCGGGATACTCCTTGACTCATGATCTGCCCAAAGAATTGGCCGGGAAGCTGCCCAATGCGAAGCAGATTGAGGCGGAGATTTTGCGAGAGTTGGGCGCGGAGGTGGAGGGGTGAGTTTGTCTGACGGTTGGTTGGAAGTTGTTCTTGAAGAAATAGTCGATATATTAGACTCCCAACGCGCTCCTCTGAACTCTTATGAACGGGAGAAGCGGATTAGTGGTAAGTCAACGGACCAACTTTTCCCTTATTACGGAGCAACAGGGCAAGCTGGCTATGTTGATGACTACATATTCGACGAGTCACTTGTGCTTTTAGGAGAGGATGGCGTTCCTTTTTTTGATCCGTTACGGCACAAGGCGTACCGCGTTGAAGGAAAATGTTGGGTGAATAACCATGCTCATGTCCTTCGTGCAAAATCTGGGGTCAGCGACGGCCGTTATATCGCAAGCTATCTCAATTCATTTGACTATACTGGATTCGTTTCAGGGACAACACGTCTAAAGTTGACACAAGCTGCCATGCGGACGATACCAGTTCCTCTTCCCCCCCTTAACGAACAAAAACGTATTGCCGACAAACTTGATGCTCTGCTGGCGCAGGTAGACGCCTGCAGTGAGCGGCTGGATCGGATACCGCAGATTGTCAAACGATTTCGTCAGGCGGTGCTTGTCGCTGCTACTTCGGGGGCGCTAACCGAGGAATGGCGAAATGCTGATTTGCCTGAATGGCGACATGTGTGCTTGTCCGATATCGCAGACATTCAAGGGGGCGTCACTAAAGATTCAAAGAAGCAACAGGCTTCAGATGAAGAAGTGCCATACCTGCGTGTTGCTAATGTGCAGCGTGGATATCTGGATTTGAACGATATTAAGACAATTCGTATACCGAGCAGCAAAATCACATCAGTTTTACTAGAACCTGGCGATATTCTTTTTAATGAAGGTGGAGATATTGACAAGCTTGGTCGTGGATGGATTTGGGAGGGGCAGATTTCTAGATGTTCATTCCAGAATCACGTTTTTCGAGCACGCCTTTTTAACAAGTCAGACCAACCAAAATACATATCATGGTGGGGCAATTCACGCGGCATCGAATACTTTCTCAAACACGGCAAACAGACCACAAACCTTGCTTCGATAAACAAAACAATACTTGACAATCTACCGATTGCTTTACCTTCACCAGAAGAACAACGCGAAATCGTTCGCCGTGTTGAAACCCTCTTTGCCTTTGCCGACCGCCTTGAAGCCCGCTATGCTGCTGGACGTGAACAGATTGACCAACTGATACCGGCATTGTTTGAAAAGGCTTTTCGAGGGGAATTGGTGCCTCAAGACCCTAATGACGAGCCTGTAAGCAAGCTGTTGGAGCGGATCAGCGAGTTGAAAATGAAGCAGCCTGATCAAAAGCCTAAACCACGATTAAAGTCGTTAACTAAAAGGCGCCATATGAATACAAAAACAGTCGCAACACTCGACGAACTTGTTGCTATTCTCGACCAACTCGGCGGAAATGCCATGGCGGAAATACTACTTACTGAATCTGGCCTGTCTGACGACGTTGATCGGTTTTTCAAGTTGTTGCGTGCAGGCCGAAATACGTTTTTTGAGGTTCCTGTTGGTTCTAATATGCCTATCCGGAGGGTGGCCGATGCGAATCAATAGACTGAAAATTTCCAGCAAGTGGAAAAACCTTGAGGGATTCTGTATTGATTTTGACGAATCTTGCGATGTTACCGTATTGATCGGTCGCAATGGCTCAGCTAAAACGAATTTGGCTGAAGCGTTAATCAGCATATTCTCCAAGTTAAACCTGAAAAAACCTGCTCCGTTTTCCTATGAACTTGAATATACAATCGCTGGCCATCAGATCTTCCTCAATGGAATTGAAGGCAAGACGCCTACTGCAACAGTTGACGGTAAGAAGGTCTCCTCAACAGTGGTCAGAGAGCAGCATTCACCTCGGTACGTTGTCGGATATTATTCCGGCACAAGTGATCGTTTTAAAGAGCTATTTGAAGAACACGACAAATTGGCTCTTAAGAAAACCTTGGTGGACAACCCGGATAACGACAAGCTTGATTTGAGTGGCTTTATTTGTGCGCGACCAATACACGGGCTTTTTTCTCTCCTGGCGTTCTATTATTCCGACGACGCTGAGGTGTGTCAGTTCCTAGAAAAGCTCCCTCGGATTGAAGCATTCGATTCGTTGCTTATCGTTTTAAACAAACCATCTTGGGCTAAGAACAATGCTAATGCAGAGGATTTTTGGGGTGCAAGAGGGGCGGTCCGTGACCTATTGGAGGCGATCAAGCGGCATAGTCTCGTTCCATTTTCACGTATAGTGAGGACTAAAGTTGATTTTCGTCGCCATGAGACAATAGAGTTTCTTTATCTCTATTTGCCGGATTTACAAGCACTTCAGGCATTGGCTAGGGAATACGGAAAAGACCCCGGTGCGCTATTTCAGGCGCTTGATACCATGCGATTGAGCGAATTTATCGATGAAAACTCCTTCCGAGTAAAGGTAAAGGTTAAAGGTAGCGATAACTCTATTCACACCCGACAATTGAGCGAAGGTGAGCAGCAGTTATTAACTGTCCTCGGGCTCATGCGCTTTACCAGAAATGCTGAATCTCTCTATTTTCTTGATGAGCCGGACACCCATCTGAACCCGGCTTGGGGAGTTGACTATCTGGAGCATTTGCGCAAGATCGGAGAGATCGATAAGAATAGTCATACGATCCTCGCGACCCATGATCCTCTGCTTGTTTCTGGATTACGGAAGGATGAGATTCGTGTTCTGTACCGTAATGAAAACGGACAGATTGTAGCAAAAGAACCTGATGAAAGCCCTCGTGGGAGAGGCGTTGCCGGGGTTTTAACAAGCCCATTGTTTGGCCTGGCAAGCCAGCTTGATCCCTATAGCCTGAGAGTTTTGAAACGTATATATGAGGTGTCCTTGAAGGAAAAGTATCCGAGACAGCAAAGGCAACTTGAGCGCCTTCGCAAACTCGTTCCGGGCCTTACTCCTGATGAAATGACTCCTGATCCGTATCGCAATATTGCCAGGATTGCGTATGAGACGGTTATGAACGAGATTGTCTTGGCTGACGAAAATCCTGACTGGAAGATACAGTCGATAGATAGGCTCTCAGCAAAATTGTACGATGCTGTGAGCGTGGAGCCGGAATGATTCATATAAACCCTCACGACATTAACTTTGATCCCGTATGGGAAGCCAAGGCGCGGGAATTAACAAATGAACTGCTGAAGAAAACGCCCGATGAAAGAGCGGCATTTATTGATTCTAAGAGAGTTGAAACCTGGGGCAATGAGGCATTGCTAAAATCGTTGAGAGCTGTCGTTGGAAATAAGTGTTGGTACTCTGAAGTCTCTTTGGAGGGATTTGATCCGAATATTGATCACTTCCGTCCAAAAGGAAGAGTTGTCGAAATTGACAACAACACGTTGGAAAAAACTAAGGCCATGTCTCCTGGCTACTGGTGGTTGGCGTTTGAGCCGAAAAACTTTCGATTATCGTGTATGCATGCGAATCAACGGCGGGTCGATGAAGAAACGGAAGGCGGCAAGGGGGATTTTTTCCCCGTTGAAGGTGCAAGAGCACCGGAAGGAACGGAATGGGACCTGATTGCTGAAGATGTGTTGCCATTTGATCCCTGTTGCGCAATGGATATGGCGCTACTGTGGTTCAGTTCGGATGGTACTCCAACCTTAAAAAACAGTTCCCCGAGTGATGAGGAAAAAAGGCGTTTAGATGTTACGGTATGGTTATTTCATCTGAACAAGGCTGAAATAGCGGAGAAACGCACATCCAATGTGATAGAAATTATGAAAGATGTTAAGGCGGCCGATGCTGCGTATAAAATATGGAAACTACCCGGAGCCACATCCGAATTTGTTTTGAAAAAAAGATTTGATGATGCAGTCGCCAAGATTAAATCAGAAATCAAAGATACAAAGCCATTTGCAAGGGCCAGACAATGTGCGGTGTTATTGGCAAGGGCACAGTATTCATGGATTGCTGAGTATGTTTTTTGATTGGGGCGAATCCGGGGATCATACATAATTCAAAAGACGGCCAATCGGCCGCCTTTGCTGTTTCTGCTCATATCCTGTTGTCGTTGTGATCAGGAAAAAACGCTACCCTACCTCGGCATACTCCCGCACTCTGAACTTTACTCCCAGTTCCTCAGCTACTCTGCGGCAGGCCTCAATATCAATGCCGGGGATGGTGACGGCAGTAGCAGTTACATCCGGGATATAGCGAGGCGCTTCTTGCAGGAAATCGCAAACCCCTTGCCAGCCAGACTCTCCGAACGGTGTGTTGCAGAGCTTGCCATAGGTTGCGGCATCAGCTGCGTTGAGGCTGATGGAGATGCTGTCAACCAGTCCGGCCAGTTCCGGCAGGATGTTCCGTCCGTGGGCCAAGTTGGCCTGACCATCACTGTTGACCCTGATCGGATAGCCACGCTGTTTCAGGGCCTGCGCCACCTGTTTGACCAGATCCAGCCGCAGCAGTGATTCTCCAAAGCCGCAGAACACCACCTCATCAATATCCTTTGGCTGGCCAATGGCTGCCATCACCTCTTCAAAGCCCGGTTCATGGTCCAGCAGCAGGTTATGCCCTTTGACCGTAAATTCATCAAATTTAGGGCAAAAGGTGCAGTGGTTTGAACAGCGGTTGGTGATATTCAGGTAGAGTGAGTTTCTGATCCGGTAGGCGATCTTGGTTGATTCATCCCAAAGCGGGATACCGAACAGCCGACCGGCATTCATGGTGGTGATCCGCCCCACATCCTCCACGGTCAGGCCGCGCAGTTCTGCTACCTTTTCTGCGGTGATGCGGGTATAGGCTGGTTCATTACGCTTGCCACGGTGGGGCACTGGTGAGAGATAGGGACAATCAGTCTCCAACAAGAGACGTTCCAAAGGGACGTTACGCACCACTTCCCGCAACTGCTCATTGGAAGGGTAGGTAACGGTGCCGGGTATGGAGAGGTACAGGCCCTGCTCAAGGCATTGCCGGGCAAAGGCCAGATCACCGGAAAAACAGTGCATCACACCCTTGGTAACACCAGCTTCCTTGATCATGGCCAGGGTTTCTGCATGGGCATCACGGTCATGGATCACCGCCGGCTTATCAAGTTTTTTTGCCATCTGCAGAAAGCGCTTGAAGACTCGTTTCTGATCCTCACGGGGGGATCGGTTTTTGAAGAAATCCAGGCCGATCTCGCCAATGGCAACGCACTTTGGAGTGGTCCATGCCAACTCCTCCAGTGCTGTGATGGTGGCTTCATCAACCCCTTGGGCATCATGGGGATGAATACCCACCGTACAAAACATGGTGGGGTGACTGTCAGCTAGCTCCACTGCCTGTTGACTTGATGCAGCATCAGCACCAACCACAA
>Ga0209373_10001751_pt1 | contig 24224 bp, 20 predicted proteins | sample Higcelweek5metaG_FD_187173 | JGI IMG/M metagenome (GOLD analysis project Ga0209373, IMG submission 187173) | Freshwater pond sediment microbial communities from the University of Edinburgh, under environmental carbon perturbations - High... | ecosystem: Environmental > Aquatic > Freshwater >... | reverse complement strand
TGGTCATAGCGAGGGTCCCCCACCCGATCCCATCCCGAACTCGGACGTGAAACCCCTCAGCGCCTATGGTACTGTGTCTTAAGGCACGGGAGAGTCGGTCGCTGCCAGGTCTTCCAAGGAAACCAAAAAAACCTTTCACGATAACATCTCATCCCCCGCCGTGACGCACTCACTTCCGCGGGGTGGAGCAGCCCGGTAGCTCGTCAGGCTCATAACCTGAAGGTCGTCAGTTCAAATCTGGCCCCCGCAACCACTTTTGTTATAACTCGCTCCAGTGCGAGATCTGAGCCAAACCCCCGCAAGCTAACCCCTTGCGGGGGTTTCGCTTTTGGCGTTTGCCATCTTCCTCTCGAAGAATTTCAGGCCGCGCCGGCTCGGTACAGGATGATCCTGGGGGAAGCGGAGGGCAATCCAGCTTTCCGCAAAGGGTCAAAGCCACTGCGACCAAGAGGTCTGCCGCCGTTGCCGCCTTGATCGATCGTCCTGCGCTGGAGTGGGGGAGGGCGATGATCGCCGGAGCAAAAGAACGCGCGCTCGCCGAGGATCCGTGTTGATCGCTCCCTTTTGTGATCGAGTTAACAACCAATAGGGGCTTTTATGGTGATAAATGTTCGTTGAATGATGTTGTCCGGAGGTGCGCCATGTCCGGTAGAAGGCCTGGATATCTGATGGCGGTGATGATCTTGGGGATGCTTGGAGGCTGCGCCTCTCCTGCGGAGCCTCCGGCTTCATCGCCGTTGCTGCCACCCCCGCCGGATCTCTCTCCTCCCATTCCGCCACCACCGCCTCGTCCGGCGCCGCCACCCCGGCGTCCGGTTTCTCGTCCTTCGGATCTTCCGCCGGACCAGATCCGATACCGGACCCCGGAGGAGGTCAGCGCGGTGCTCGGCCCGCCCACGGTCAGCTCGGTCCGGGGGATGGCGACGCTCTGGGAATATCACGGCAAGGATTGCCCACTGTTCCTGTCATTTTATCCCGAGGTGCCTGGCAACAAACTGCGGCTGTTTGGGATCGAGACCGAGGGCGGGATTTCCCTGCCCGCCTGCCTGGGGCGGTGGCGGGATCGGGGACAGGATCATGGAAAATAGCCCCCGCATCGCTCTGGTTGATGACGAAGCCCTGTTCCGGGAATCCCTCATCCTCAACCTGACCGCAGTCGGTTACACGGTGCGGGGTTGGGAGGATGGCTCGACCTTTCTTGCGGCCTTGGCCACACAGTCTTCCCTCGACTTGATCCTGCTCGACTGGAAGATGCCCGGTCTCAACGGGATCGAGGTTCTGAGGCGGCTGCGGACTCTGCGTCCCGAACTCCCGATAATCTTCCTGACCGTGCTGGGGGAGCAGGTCTTCGAGGAAGCCGCGCTCCTGGGTGGTGCGGTCGATTTCGTCGAGAAGTCGCGCGGCTTCACCATCCTTGAACGACGGATCCGGATCATCCTGGGGCGGGTGCCCGTGACGGGCGTGGCCGGTGCCGACGACCGGATCGTGGTCGGGGATCTGATCCTCGATAGCGAAAGTCGCCGCGCCTTCTGGCGGAATCGGCCCGTCGATCTCACCGTCACCGAATTCGCGATGGTCCTGGCTCTGGCCGGCAAGGCTGGACGCGATGTCGGCTTCCGACCGCTATACGATGCCGGCCGGGGCAAGGGGTTTCATGCCGGTATCGGCCACGATGGTTACCGCGTCAACGTGCGGGCCGCCATCAAGCGCATCCGGGGTAAGTTCAGGGCGCTCGATCCGGACTTCGACCGGATCACCGCCTATCCCGGCTTCGGCTATTGCTGGCGGGTGGATCATGGGTAAAGAGCTTGTCCGCTATTTTCGTTCGTTTGCCGCCAAGCTGATCGCTGCGTTCGTGATCTTCTCCATCGTCCCGGTCCTGCTGGTTCAGCGGTTCGACGCCGCCGAGCGGGAGCAGGGCGCCCTGATGCTGCATCTGGCGCAGGAGCAAGGACGCCTTGCCGGAGAAGCGCTGTTCCCGTTGCTCGACACCCTGACCCCGCGTAGCACCGCTCGGATCGACTCGACGGCGCGCCAACTGGCTGATGGTCAGGTATCGATCAAGGTGTTGTTCCGTAAGTCCGTCACGTCTGCTCCCTTCCTGCTGGTCGCTTCGGCTCCGGCCGCAGAAAACGGCCAGGATGAAATGGCGCGGTTGGTTGCCAGCGGGGTGCTGGAACCGCTCGATGCCAGTTGCGCTGGCGGTCGCCCCCTCAGCCTACGGCTGTCTGGTGCCGATGGTGAAGTCTTGACCTATCTCGCTCCCTACGCCCGTCCGGAGGGTTGCTGGGTGGTGCTGACTGCCCAGCCGTCCGGTCCACTCGCCGCGCGACTGCTCGGGCGTCCCTATTGGCGGGTGCCGGAGATCCAGGCCGCCGCCCTGATCTATGCGGTGATGGCGCTGCTGGTGCTGTCGATCTTCACCGACGCCTGGACCAATCTGCGTCGGTTTCGTGCGGTCGCCCGTGCCGTGGTCGCCGGCGAAAACCGTGGCAGTTTCGCCGACGCCAACCGGGTGCCCGATCTGGCAGAGGTGGCGCGGGAGTTCGATACCATGGTGGCGACGCTGCGGCGCTCCGAAGCGCTGATCCGCTAGGCGGCGGAAGAAAACGCCCATGCCCTGAAGGCGCCGCTGGCGGTGATTGCCCAGGCAGTCGAGCCGTTGCGCCGCGACTTGCCTGCGGGTTCCACTGGTCTGCGGCGCAGTGTCGAGTTGATTGCCCTTTCGGTCGATCGGCTTGATGCCCTCGTGTCGACCGCGCGCCGGATCGACGAGACCATCGCCAGTCTGGTCGATTGTCCCCGCCACCGGGTCGATCTGTCGGCGCTGCTTTCGACCCTGGGGCAGGGCTTCGCCCATTTCGCCGAGGAACGGGGCCTGCATCTTGACCTTCACATCGCCCATGGGTTGGTGGTGGTCGGCGGCGTGGAGCAGATCGAGATCATCGCCGAGAACCTGATCGACAACGCCTTCGACTTCTCACCGACCGGCGGGGCGGTGACGTTGGAAGTCCGGCGATCCGGGCCGATGGCCGAGATAGTCGTGTCTGACCAGGGGCCAGGAATCCCGGAGTTGGACATTAATCAGATTTTCGAGCGTTCGGTCTCTCGCCGTCAGGACGGGGCCGAGCATGATGGTCTCGGCCTGTGGATCGTCCGCCGCAATGCGGAAGCGATGGGCGGTCGGGTCTGGGCCGCCAATCGACCCGATGGTGGGCTGATCGTCACGGTGGCCCTGCCCCTGGCAGAGTGAGCCGGTCCCCGGTTTGTCACCGCCTTCTCACCCCTTGGTCTTTGCGGACAAGGTATTTCTATCGATGTTGGGGGGGGGCGGTCTCGCCGCGTGATGGCGCGATCAGCCCGCCAGATCTTCCGATGGTCGAGAGCCAAGACGATTGCGCGGCGACGTGCAACCGACCGGGGGAACTCCGTCATGACCGAAGAGGGCATCGGGACTATCGGGCGGGATTGGCGTGACCGGACCCATTATCGCGACCTGCTCCACCTCGACCGGGCGGGATGGGCCTGGAAATGGCTGCGACGTAATCCCGATTACATCGCCCGGTCCGGTCAAACCCAGAGACAATTTTCCGCCCCCGGGGTGCTGGTGGCGTCTGACGATGCCGATGCCTCGGATTGGGGGCTGCATTTTTGCCGAGGCGGCCGGCACTCCCTGCGCCGATGCGCGGATATTCTGGCGCGCCGACTGGGATTCCTCGGTGGTCCTGGTCGAGGCGCGGCCTGTTTCGTCCGGGGATGCCGAGGCTTTCGATCTGCGGCGCCTGACCGCCTGGGCCACCGTTCTTCGCCTGCCGGATGGACGAGAATGCCTGCTTCTCAGCGATGGTGCGCGTCATCTCCAACTGGAACTGGTTGCCGGCACGTTGTTGGCAGGCCCGGTGCGACTGCATTACGTCCTGTCCGGTCTCACCCAGATCGACGTGAAGACGTTGACCTTGCGCCGTCTGGTCATGCTGTACCGCCGGGGACGATTTCCGACCGGGCTGTTTCCGCCCGAGCCGCGCGCCCGCCGCTGGGTTCTGGCGTTGCAGGCCTACGATGGACTGACCGCCGGCGCCAGCCATCGCGAGATCGCCGTGGCTCTGTTTGGCGAAAACACCGTCCGGGAGGACTGGAACGGTCGGTCGCAGTATCTGCGGCTGCGGGTGCGGCGGTTGATCCAGGTTGCGACCGCCCTGGTCCGGGGCGGTTACCGCGACCTGTTGGGGTGAGTCGGGACGGCGGTGCCCGGGTCAAGAGGGAGAGGCGGGAATGGGGGAATCCGCGACGGGTACCCGGGTGGAGAGAGAGGCTTTCCGCCGGTCCGTCGGGGAGAAACCAGATGGCTTCTGACCGCACCTCGTCCGGCAAAGACCGCACCAGCCTCTATGCCGAGATCACCAACCGGATCATCGCCGAGCTCGAAGCCGGGCGGCTGCCCTGGGTCCAGCCCTGGGGCCGCGCCGACGGCCCGGGCGATCTTGGCCTGCCCCGCAATGCCGCGACCGGCCGGCGCTATTCGGGGATCAACGTGCTGATTTTGTGGGGGGCGGTGTTCCGCCACGGCTTCTCCGGCCAGGGCTGGCTGACCTTCCGTCAGGCCCTGGCCCTCGGCGGCGCGGTGCGCAAGGGCGAGCACGGCACCACCGTGGTCTATGCCGACCGCTTCATTCCCGAGGAGGAACGTCGGCGCGTCGCGCGCGACGGCGGCGAGCCCGGGGCGATCCCGTTTCTCAAGCGCTTCACCGTGTTCAACAGCGACCAGTGCGACGGCCTGCCGGCTGGATCTGGTCACCCCTCCGCCGCCGGTGCCGGAGGGGCTGATCCTGCCCCAGGCCGAGGAATTGATCCGGGCCAGCGGCGCCGCCCTGCGTCTCGGTGGCGACAAGGCCTTCTACAGTCCGGGGCTCGATTACATCCAGGTACCCCGGCCTGAATCCTATTTCGAGCCGATCAACTGGCACCGCACCGCCCTGCATGAGCTCGGCCATTGGACCGGCCATCCCTCCCGGCTCAACCGCAATCTGTCCGGCTCCTATGGCTCCAAGCTGTATGGCCAGGAGGAACTGGTGGCGGAAATGACCAGCGCCTTCACCTGCGCCAGCCTCGGCATCGTCCCCACCGTCCGCCATGCCGATTACATCGGCTCCTGGCTCGAGGTGCTGCGCGACGACGATCGCGCGATCATCCGCGCCGCCAGCGCCGCCTCGAAAGCGGCCGATTATCTGCTCGCCTTCCTGCCGGCGCGGCGGGGCGAGTCCGACAGCGAGGCGGCGTGATGGGCCCGTTTAGCCGCAACGGCATGGTCGGGATGGCGCTGCTGTTCGCGGCGATCGGCCTCACCCCCGAGCCCAAACCGGTCCTGTCGGGGCCGGCCCGGGTGATCGATGCCGCCACCCTGGTCGTCGCCGGCCGCACGGTGTGGCTCGCCGGGCTCGACGCTCCCGAGCCCGGCCGGGGCGCGGCCGACGCCCTGCGCCAGCACATCGGTGACCGTCCGGTCGAATGCTGGGGGCGGTCCCCAGCAAAGGGGGATGAGCTGTTGGCGACCTGCCGGGTTGGCGGTAACGACCTCAATGACTGGCTGGTCCGGCGGGGCTGGGCCCGGGCCTGCCGCGATGGTGTCGAGACGGCGGAGCGGCCGCGTTGGCTGGTCCCCTCCTGCCGACGAAATCGCTGAGCCGGGGCAGAGGCAGAGGAGGGCGGGGGATTCGTGACGGGTTCAGGAGGCGGAGAGAAGGCTCTCGGCCGGCCCGTCGTGGAGACCCAACATGGCAAACATTGCGAAACTCATCCTCAGCACGTCCCGCGACATTCCCTTCAACAAGCTGGTGCTGTCCCAGGCCAACGTCCGCCGGATCAAGGCCGGCGTTTCGATCGAGCAGTTGGCGGAGGACATCGCCCGCCGCACCCTGCTGCAGAGCCTGACCGTCCGGCCGGTCCTTGACGGCGAGGGCAACGAAAGCGGTCTCTATGAGGTGCCGGTCGGCGGCCGCCGCTATCGCGCCCTCGAATTGCTGGTGAAGCAGAAGCGGCTGGCCCGCACCGCGCCGGTGCCCTGCGTCATCCGCACCGACGGTCTGGCGGCGGAGGATTCCCTGGCCGAGAATCTCGAGCGCGCCCCGCTCCATCCGCTCGACCAGTTCCGCGCTTTCCAGACCCTGCGCGAGGCCGGTCTCGGCGACGAGGACATTGCCGCCCGCTTCTTCGTCACCCCGGTGGTGGTCCGCCAGCGGCTGCGGCTGGTGACGGTGTCGCCCAGGCTGCTCGACCTCTATGCCGAGGATCAGATCACCCTCGAGCAGGTGATGGCGTTTTCCGTCACCTCCGACCATGCCCGCCAGGAGCAGGTGTGGGACAGTCTGGTCCGCGCCTATAACCGCGAGCCTTATTATATCCGCAAGCTGCTGACCGAGGGGACGGTGCGGGCCGCCGACAAGCGGGTCCGCTTTGTCGGCATCGAGGCCTACGAGGCTGCCGGCGGGGTGGTCCAGCGCGACCTGTTCGAGCCCGATGGCGGCGGCTGGCTGCAAGATCCGGCCCTGCTCGACCGGCTGGTGGCGGAGAAACTCGCCGCCTCGGCCGAGGCGGTGCAGGCCGAGGGGTGGAAATGGATCGAGGTTACCCCCGATTTCCCCTATGGCCATACCGCCCGGATGCGGCGGCTGATCGGCACGCCGGTCGCGTTGACCGAGGCGGATCAGGCGGAGCGGGACCAGCTTCAGGCCGAGTATGACCGCCTGATCGAGGCTCATGCCGGGGCCGACGCGGTGCCAGAGGAGATCGAACGCCAGGTCGAGGAGATCGGCATTGCCCTGGCCGCGTTCGACGACCGCCCGCTGTCGTTCGATTCGGCCGAGATCCTCCGCGCCGGGGTGTTCGTCAGCATCGACGCCGATGGCGACCTGCGGGTCGATCGCGGCTATGTCCGGCCCGAGGACGAGCGGTCCGCTGAACCGTTGCCGCCGATCGAGGCGGTCGCCACGATTCCGGTGGCGACGGTGGATGCGACCACGCCGCAGGTTGATCCGGTTGCCGAACCGCCGGAGGAGGACGAGGGGCTGAAGCCGCTGCCCGACCGTCTGGTCGCCGAGCTGACCGCGCATCGGACCCTGGCCCTGCGCGATGTCCTGGCCCGCGCTCCCGACGTCGCCTTCCTCGCCGTGCTGCATGTGCTGTGCCTGCAGGCCTTCTATCGCAGCGGCGCGGATTCCGCCCTCGACATCACCGCCCACAGCCCGGTTTTCACCGTCCAGCCGCCCGGTCTGGCCGACACCGCGCCGGCCAAGGCGATCGACGCCCGTCACCAGACCTGGCTCGGGCAGTTGCCGGCCGATCCCGCCGATTTGTGGGACACGCTGACCGGGTTCGACGGCGACAGCCAGGGGGCATTGTTCGCCCATTGCGCCGCGCTGACCGTCAACGCGGTGCGCGAGCCGTGGACCCGGCGTGGCCGCGCCCTCGACCATGCCGATCGTCTCGCCCGGGCGGTGGAACTCGACATGGTGGCGGCGGGCTGGGTGCCGACCGTCGACACCTATCTCGGCCGGGTCACCAAGGCCCGCATCCTCGACGCGGTGCGCGAGGCCAAGGGGGAGGACTCCGCGCAGTTGATTGATCACCTGAAGAAGCCGGACATGGCCCGCGAGGCCGAACGCCTGCTGGCCGGCAGCGGCTGGTTGCCCGACATCCTGCGGGCTCCGGAGCCCGGCCCCGAACCGGAACGCGTCCAGGAGCCGCCGGTCGATCTGCCTGATTATCTGACCCAGGCCGCCGAGTGAATCCATCGGTCGGGAGCCCGGCATCCGTGTCGGGCTCTTGATCGTCTTCGGTCCTTCAACCATGCTCTCCCCCGGATCATAACCAGAACGGGGCGCGTGGATGTTTTTCAGCCGCAGGGAAATCGTCAGCATCTGTGTCGGGGATCGGTTCGAAAAGCAAAGTCATCCCCGGACGCTCTGGCGGGTTGAGGCCGTGATCGACCGGCCTGACGTTCCCCGGCATGTCCGTCTCGTCGATGATGCCCATCGTCGCGTCGCGACGGTTGCCCAGTCGGTGCTGTCCGGTCCGGACTACCGGGTCGTCTCCGCCGACCGGTCGGTGTAGCGGTCATCCCTGGTGCAAGGGCCGGCGGAGGAAAAGGAGCAACTGGCCGGGCTGGTCGAGCGGGTCACCTTTCACAGCCCCGAGACCGGGTTCTGCGTGATCCGGGTCAAAGCCCGGGGGCAACGCGATCTGGTCACCGTGATCGGCTCGGCCGCCTCAGTCCAGCCGGGCGAATATGTTCACGCCATCGGCCGCTGGGATAACCACCGCGATCACGGCCTACAGTTCAAGGCGACCTTTCTCAAGGTGATGCCGCCGACCTCGCTCGATGGGATCGAGCGCTATCTCGGCTCGGGGATGATCAAGGGAATCGGCCCGGTTTACGCCAAAAAACTGGTCAAGGCGTTCGGCGAGGCGGTGTTCGATGTGATCGAGCGTGAGCCGGACCGGCTACGTCAGGTCGATGGGATCGGTCCGGTGCGGGCGAAACGGATCGTTGCCGGCTGGGCCGACCAGAAGGCCATTCGCGAGATCATGCTGTTCCTGCAGGCGCACGGCGTCAGCACCGCCCGTGCCGTGCGGATCTACAAGACCTATGGCACCGATGCCGTCGCCCGGGTCAGCGAGAATCCCTATCGGCTGGCCCGTGATATCCGGGGCATCGGCTTCCGGACCGCCGATGTGATCGCCGAGAAGCTGGGGATCGAGAAAACCTCGATGATCCGGGCCCGGGCCGGGTTGTCCTATGCCCTGATGGAGGCGGTGAGCGACGGCCATTGCGCCTTGCCCGAGGATGATCTGCTGACCCTGGCCGAACAGTTGCTCGAAATTCCCCGCCCCCTGCTGGTCGAGGCGCTCGGCTTGGAATTGGCCGATGACACCGTCACCGCCGATAGCATCGGCGAGCGGCGCTGTATCTTCCTTCCCTATCTCTGGCATGCCGAGCAGATGATTGCCGCCCGGCTGCGTGCTCTGGCCTCGGGGCCCATGCCCTGGCCGGACATCGATCCGGACAAGGCGATCCCCTGGGTCGAGGGCAAGCTCGGCGTCACCCTGGCCGACAGTCAGCGCGCCGCCATTGCCGTGGCGCTGGACTCGAAGGTGATGGTGATCACCGGTGGACCCGGCGTCGGCAAAACCACCCTGGTCAACTCGATCCTGCGCATCCTTGCCGCCAAGGGTGGTTCGGTGGCGCTGGCCGCGCCGACCGGCCGCGCCGCCAAACGATTGTCCGAGAGCACTGGCCTGGAGGCGAAAACCATCCATCGTCTGCTCGAGTTCGATCCCGTCACGGGCGGCTTCAAGCGGTCGGAAGAGATGCCGCTGGCCTGCGATCTGTTGGTGGTCGACGAAACCTCAATGGTCGATGTGCCGATGATGGCCGCGCTGCTGCGGGCGGTGCCGGACCGGGCCGCGCTCATTATCGTCGGGGATGTCGATCAATTGCCCTCGGTCGGTCCCGGTCAGGTGCTGGCCGATATCATCGCCTCCGGACTGGTGCCGGTGGCCCGACTCACCGAAATCTTCCGGCAGGCCGCCGCCAGCCGGATCATCACCAACGCCCACCGGGTCAACCGGGGCGAGATGCCGGATCTGGTTCCGCCGCGGGAGGGCGAGACGGACTTCTATTTCGTGCCCGCCGCCGAGCCGGAGGATGCCGTTCCCAAGATCATCGAGGTGGTGCGCAACCGGATTCCCCGCCGTTTCGGCTTCGATCCGGTCCGCGATGTCCAGGTGCTGTGCCCGATGCAGCGCGGCGGCACCGGGGCCCGCTCGCTCAATGTCGAACTCCAGAAAGCCCTCAATCCCGGTCAATCCGATCAGCCGGCGGTCGAACGGTTCGGCTACACCTACCGGGTCGGCGACAAGGTGATGCAGACCGAGAACGATTATGAGAAGGAGGTGTTCAACGGCGATATTGGCTTCGTCACCGCCCTTGATCCTGATGCCAACGAGCTGACCATCGATTTCGACGGCCGTCCGGTGGTCTATGCCTTCGGCGAACTCGACGAGGTGGCGCTGTGTTACGCCACCACCATTCATAAGTCGCAGGGCTCGGAATATCCCTGCATCGTGATCCCGGTGATGACCCAGCATTACATGATGCTGGAGCGCAATCTGCTTTACACCGGCATCACCCGGGGCCGTCGTCTCGTCATCCTGGTCGGGCAGCGCAAGGCCATCGGCATGGCGGTGCGGGGCGCCAAGGACCGGCGCCGCTGGTCGAAACTGCGGGACCGGCTTACCCGGACCTGACCGGACCAAAAGGAAGAGGGGCCGGGACGGGCGTGAGCCGGTCCGGGACCAGAGAGAGCGTTCCGGCGGCCGTTCCCCTCCCGCTCTCCTGGATGTCCCGCCATGAGTCCGATGCCCGCGCTCGCGGCCGCTCCGGCTGCCGCGTCTTCTTCCGCCTCCACCGTGATCTCTGCAGCCCGCGCTCTGCTGCCCAATCTGGAACGGGGGCAAAGCCTCGACGCCGCCGCCCTGCGCGCCGCGATGGTTTCCGCCTGTGGCGGGTCCGATGCCGAGGGCGCCTGGACCTGGAAGGAGGCCTACGAGGCCGGCGAGGCGGCACAGGTCCTGTTTTTGCGCAAATTCGGCTCGACGATGCGGACCGCGCCGCCGCATCGCTTCCTGTCGATGCTCGACCGTGTCGCGGCTTTGCTGACCTCACAGACCCGGCGTTCGCCCGAGTCCCAGGCCCTGCAGCAATTCTCGACTCCGATCCCGCTCGGTTCAGTCGTCGCCCTCGCCGCCGGGATCGGCCCGGCCGATCTGGTGCTGGAGCCCTCCGCCGGGACCGGCCTGCTGGCGATCTTCGCCGAACTGGCTGGGGCGTCCCTGCTCCTCAATGAGCGTGCCGACCTCCGCGCCGCGATCCTGGCCGAGCTGTTTCCTCGGGCCGGCCTGACTCGGTTCGACGCGGCACGGATCGATGACCATCTCGATCCCGCCCTCCGCCCGACCGTGGTGCTGATGAACCCGCCTTTTTCCGCCGAAATCCTGGTCGAGCGGCGGATGGCCGAAGCTGGGTTGCGCCATCTCACCTCGGCTTTGGCCCGCCTTGCCCCCGGCGGGCGGCTGGTGGCGATCACCGGAGCCGGCCTATCGCCCGATTCCCCAACTTGGCATGACGGATTCGTCCGCCTTCAGACTCAGGGCCGGGTGGTGTTCACCGCCGCCCTGGCCGCCGGTGCGTTCGCCCGCCACGGCACCGGGGTTGAGACCCGGCTGACCGTGATCGACCGTCTGCCCGCCGAGGATCCGACCGTGTTCCCGCCCTCGGCCGGCATTGCCGAGGATGTCGCGACTCTGCTCGATTGGGTTCTCCGGCAGGTGCCGCCCCGGCAGCCTCTGTCGCACCCATTGCCGATTTCGCGTCCGACCCGGTCGATTGCGGTGCAGGGGCGGACGTCACGTCCCGTGATGTCGGTTGCTGCGGTGGAGTCCTCTCCGCAAGCGATCGAACTGGCGTTCGAGCCCTGCGATTGGGCGCCCGAGACAGGGGGCCGGATCACCGACGCCCTTTATGAGCCCTATTGCTTGCAATCGATCCGCATTCCCGGAGCCCGGCCGCATCCGACCCGGCTGGTGCAATCGGCGGCGATGGCCTCGGTCGCGCCGCCCAAGCCATCCTACCGTCCGCATCTGCCACCGGCGCTGGTTGCCGCCGGCCTGTTGTCCGACGCCCAGCTTGAGAGCGTGATCGCCGCCGGCGAGGCCCATGCCGGTTTTCTCGCCGGCAACTGGATCCTCGACGAAAGCTGGGACCGGCTCACCGCCGCCCCGGAGGGGGCCGAAAACGGCGTGCGTTTCCGGCGTGGCTGGTTCCTCGGCGACGGGACCGGCGCGGGCAAGGGGCGGCAGGTCGCCGGCATCCTGCTCGACAACTGGCTGAAGGGCCGCCGCAAGGCGGTGTGGATCAGCAAGTCGGACAAACTGATCGAGGATGCCCGGCGCGACTGGTCGGCGCTCGGCCAGGAACGGCTGCTGATCACCCCGCTGGCGCGCTTCCGTCAGGGCAGTCCGATCGTTCTCGCCGAGGGGATTCTGTTCACCACCTACGCCACCCTGCGCTCGGCCGAGCGCGAGGCCAAGGCGGCGCGGGTGCGGCAGATCGTCGACTGGCTCGGTCCTGATTTCGATGGCGTGATCGTTTTCGACGAAGCCCACGCGATGGCCAATGCCGGCGGCGGCCTGTCCGAGCGTGGCGAGGTTGCTCCCTCGCAGCAGGGCCGCGCCGGCCTGCGTCTGCAGCACGCGCTGCCCCGGGCCCGGGTGCTGTACGTTTCCGCCACCGGAGCGACCACCGTGCAGAATCTGGCTTACGCCCAGCGGCTCGGCCTGTGGGGCGGGGTCGATTTTCCCTTCGCCACCCGGGCCGAATTCGTCCAGGCGATCGAGGCCGGCGGCGTTGCCGCGATGGAGGTGCTGGCCCGCGACCTGAAGGCGCTCGGCCTCTATGCCGCCCGCTCGCTGTCCTATGAAGGGGTCGCGTATGATCTGCTCGAGCACCGCCTGACCCCGGAGCAAATGCGGATCTATGACGCCTATGCCGGGGCGTTCCAGATCATCCACAGCAACCTGACCGCCGCGCTCGAGGCGTCGAGCATCACCGGCTGCGGCGGCACCCTCAATCCCGCCGCCAGATCCGCCGCCCGTTCGGCCTTCGAGGCGTCGAAGCAGCGTTTCTTCAACCATCTGATCACCGCGATGAAAACGCCGACGTTGCTGGCGGCGATCGAGCGCGACCTTGCCGCCGGCCATGCCGTCCTGGTCCAGATCGTTTCGACCGGCGAGGCCCTGATGGAGCGCCGTCTCGCCGAGATCCCCGCCGGGGAGTGGGGCGATCTGTCGATCGACATCACCCCGCGCGAATATGTGCTCGATTACCTGGCCCATTCCTTCCCGACCCAGTTGTACGAGCCCTACACCGATGGTGACGGCACCCTCTGCTCCCGGCCGGTGTTCATCGACGGCCAGCCGGTGCAGTGCCGCGAGGCGGTCGAGCGGCGCGACCGGCTGATCGAGCATCTTGCCGCTTTGGCTCCGGTGCCGGGGGCGCTCGATCAGATCGTCCAGCATTTCGGCACCGCGCGGGTGGCGGAAGTCACCGGACGGGCGCGCCGGATCGTCCGGGTGGGGGACCGGTTGACGGTCGAAACCCGCGCCGCCTCGGCCAATCTCGCCGAGGCCCAGGCCTTCATGGACGATGAGAAGCCGATCCTGGTGTTTTCCGAGGCCGGCGGCACCGGACGCTCCTATCACGCCGATCTCGGCGTCCGGAATCAGCGGCTGCGGGTGCATTATCTGCTCGAGGCCGGCTGGAAGGCCGATGCCGCGATCCAGGGGCTCGGGCGCTCCAACCGCACCAATCAGGCCCAGCCACCGCTGTTCCGCCCGGTCGCGACCAACGTTAAGGCGGAGAAGCGCTTCCTCTCGACCATCGCCCGCCGGCTCGACAGCCTGGGCGCGATCACCCGGGGCCAGCGCCAGACCGGCGGCCAGGGGCTGTTCCGCGCCGACGACAATCTCGAATCCGTCCATGCCCGGGCGGCGTTGCGCCAGCTCTACGCCATGCTGTTTGCCGGCACGGTCGCTGGCTGCTCGCTGCAACAATTCGAGGACGCCACCGGTCTTGATCTGACCGATCAGGACGGCTCGCTGCGCGAGGATCTGCCGCCGATCACCACCTTTCTCAACCGCCTGCTGGCTCTGCCGATCGCCCTGCAGAACAGCCTGTTCGGGGTGTTCGAGGACCTGCTGACCGCGCGGATCGAAGGCGCGATCGCCTCGGGCAGTTACGAGACCGGCGTCGAAACGCTGGTCGCCGACAGCCTGACCATCACCGACCGGCGCACCGTCTACACCCATCCCGGCAGCGGTGCCGAAACCCGGGTATTCACCATCGCCCGGCGCGATCGCAACCGGCCGATCGGGCTCGACGATGCCCTGGAGCGCGCCGACGACCCGCGCGCTCAACTGCTGGTCAATCGCCAGTCCGGCCGTGCCGCGCTCCAACTGCCGGCACCCGGCCTGATGCTGGAAACCGGCGCGATCGAGCGCCGGGTGCGGCTGCTCCGGCCGATGGAGCGGAGTACCCTGGCCGTCGCGGCGCTGGAGCGCAGCCATTGGCAGCCGGCCGACCGCGATGCCTTCGCGGCGGCGTGGCGCGCCGAACTGACCGAACTACCCGCCTTCACCGACAGCCGATTTTCGATCGTCACCGGTCTGTTGCTGCCGATCTGGCGGCGGCTGCCGGACGAGAGCCCCCGGGTTTATCGCTTGCAGACCGATGACGGCGAACGGGTGATCGGGCGGGTGGTTTCCGCCGCCGGTCTGGCCGACCTGTACCGTGCCCTCGGGACGGACGCGGGACCGGTCCTGTCCACCGACGAGGCCTGGGCGGCGTTGCTGTCGGGCGACTCGAGCCTGCATCTGGCCGATGGTCTGGCGCTCCGCCGCGCCACGGTGATGGGCCTGCCCCGCGCCGAACTTTGCGGTTTCACCGAAGGCATGGTCGATCGGCTGAAGGCGATGGGGCTGATCGCCGAGATCATCTCCTGGCGGCTGCGGCTGTTCATTCCGACCGGCGAGGATGGGGCGACGATCCTGGCCGCGCTGCTGTTGCGGAACCCGCTGATTCGGATCGAGGCGAGGAGGTGAGTCCATGGTCACGTCCGCGCACGATCTGGCCCGCTCGCTCGCCGAACGGGCCGAAGTGGTCTGCCGTGTCTATCTGTCCCGGGGTCGCCGTCAGGGGGCATGGTGGTGCGTCGGCGACGTCCTCAACCATCCGGGCCGCAGCCTCTATGTCCGCCTGACCGGCGATCGGGCTGGGAAATGGACCGACGCATCGACCGGTGAGCACGGCGATCTGCTCGATTTGATCGCCCTCAATCGGGGCCTTGATCCCGCATCGGCCCGCAACGAAGCCCGCGCGTTTCTTGCCCTGCCGCAGGTTTTTCCTTGTCATCAGCCGCTGGCCTCGGGATCATCCGACGCGGCGCGGCGGCTGTTTCGCCAGGGGCAGCCGGTTGTCGGCACCCTGGCCGAGACCTATCTGCGGGCGCGCGGTATCACCGGCCGGCTCGATCTGCCCGCCCTGCGCTTCCATCCGGCGCTGTGGTACCGTCCCCATCCCGACGTTCCCCGCCAGAGCTGGCCGGCGCTGCTCGCCGCCGTCACCGATGGCACCGGCCGGATCGCCGGGCTGCAGCGGACCTGGCTCGACCGCGACCGGCCGGCCAAGGCCCCGCTTGCCACCCCGCGCCGGGCGCTTGGGCATCTGCTCGGGAACGCCGTCCGCTTCGGTCCCGTCGCCGACCTGCTGGCGGCGGGGGAGGGGATCGAAACCATGCTGGCGGTGCGCTCGGCTCTGCCCACCCTGCCGGTCGTCGCCGCTCTGTCCGCCAACCACCTTGCCGCCTTCGATTTCCCGCCCGATTTGGTCCGCTTGTATGTCGCCCGCGACAACGATCCCGCCGGTCGCAACGCGGTGGCGCGGCTGATCGCGCGTGGGGCCGCCCAGGGGCTCGAGGTCCGGACGCTGCGGCCGCGGGGCGAGGATTTCAACGCCGATTTGCTGCGCTTCGGCCCCGATTGGCTCCGGGGGCATCTGGTCGGGCAACTCGTCCCGGACGATGCGCGGCGGCTTCTCGATCATCGGAATCGGGGCTGAACCGGCGTATCCTCTGGCCTTCGGGGTGAGCAAAACGGACAGGAGGGGCGCGGCGTGGGCGCCCCGATACGCCTGGAGCCGCGGCCCACGGCCTTCCCGTGTGGGGGATCTGCCAGGGCGCGGACCGGGCGCGCAAGGACCGCCCCGCTTGCTTTCTTTCCCGGCCTGCGGCCTCCTCGCGGAGCAAGAAAGCGCGGGCCGCTCCTCCTCCGCCGTTAGCTTCGGCCCTCTCGGGTGCGCGCCCGGATCGGCCCCGGCAAGGGATCCCCGTGAAGGCCGCGATGGGCGCGGTCCCAGCGACGAGGAGCCCGCCATGATCCCCACCTCCCTCCCGTTTCTTGATCCCGATCCCGAAACCGAACCGGAAGCTCACGCCCAATCCGCCACCGCCAGCCTGCTCGACGAATTGACCCTCTACGGCTATCGCCCCGGTCAGGACGAGCCCGATCCCCGCCCGCTGCCCGAGCCCGAGATGGTGCGGGGCGAACTCGCCGGCATTGTCGACGCCCTCGCCGCCCTGCTGGCCGACACCAGACTCGAAGACGATCTCGCCGACCTGCTGTGGTCCTTCGCCGCGATCTTCCACCGCAAGATCGACCGGCTCGAGCGCGATCTCGACGCCAACGAACAGGCGCAGAACCGCTCCCGGCTGGAACAAAACGGCTCGGAGGTGCGCTCGGTCGAACTGGAGCGGCTGATCGAACAGGGCCTCGGTCTGATCGAGCGTCGCAACGCCTTCGAGTTCTTCCGCGACACCGCCGCCGAGCGCTACGAGGCGGTCACTGGTTCCGCCTGGCGGCCGCGCGTCGGCTCGATGGTCAACCATCGCACCCTCACTGCCGCGGTGATCGACAGCCGGGACTTTATCGCCGCCCGCCATCGCGCCGACACCCAGTTGTTGTTGCCCCCGGGGGCTCGGATCGCCTTCACCGGCGGGGCGGACTGCAACGACCATCGCCGCATCTGGGACGTGCTCGACCGCGTCCGCGCCAAGCATCCCGACATGGTGCTGCTGCACGGCGGCAGTCCGAAAGGCGCTGAGCGCATCGCCGCTTGCTGGGCCGACTCGCGCAAGGTGGCGCAGGTGGTGTTCAAGCCGGACTGGACCCGGCACAAGAACGCCGCCCCCTTCAAGCGCAACGACCAGATGCTTGAGGTGGTGCCGATCGGCCTGATCGCCTTCCCCGGCTCCGGCATCAGCGACAACCTCGTCGACAAGGCTCGCAAGATGGGCATCCCGGTGTGGAGATTCGGCTTCGAGGGCGGCGCGTAAGCGCCGCTTTGGGCTGGAGCGGTCGCTTGCGTCTACGTCTTTCTATGGCAAAATTGGGCCGGGAGCGGACGGGCGGCCATTGGGTGATGGCGGGCGAAATACGGTCGTTCAGAGCCCGACCCCGAAGGAGGGCACGCCCTGATTCCCATTGACACGCGCCCCCTCTGTATATACAAATGTCATCGGGACAACACATAGCCGCTTACAGATCACGCACCACTGCATCGACTATAGGCCTTCAAAGCTCCGGTAAAGTCTTTAGATTGCGCTTCAAATTCAAATATTTCTTGGAGATTTCGTCATGACTATTTTGATTGCTGCCCGCCGAGGGGCATCCTCGGCTGCCTTTAGAAGGACTGATGATGTACAAATTTGGTTGGAACCCAAAGAAGCGACTTATCAATCTTAAGAAACACAAGATCGATTTCCGCGCTGTGGAACCGGTGTTTTGTGGTCCTAACTTGTCATTCATCGATGATCGGGAGGACTACGGAGAAGAGCGGGAAATCATTTACGGTATGATCGGCATTGATGTCGTGGCCGTGGTCTACACGATCAGGGGTGATGTCCACTGGATCATCTCAGCCCGAAAGGCAGACGACAATGAAACAAACCTCTTCTATCAAACACTTGGCGAAAGCTCGGCCTGATCAGGATCAGACCGATTGGAACGCGGTTCGGCAACTGACGGATGCAGACATCGCGGTGGCTGTTGCCACCGATTCGGACGCCGCACCTATTGCAGACGCGGCATGGTTTGCCAAGGCGCGCGTCACAATTCCAGAGAAAAAGCCGGTATCCCTGCGACTGGATACGGATGTTCTAGCTTTCTTTCAGCAAGCCGGGCCTCGGTACCAGACGCGGATTAATCAGGTGCTGCGCGCTTACATGGACGCACATAAGAAGTCGGCGTGAGAGAAAAGCCCCATCTTGAGCAAGATCCGTAAACCAATAGGTTATTGGTGCTGCCCATACGCGGAGACGGCGCCGAAGGCCTGGGCCTATAGTCGATCGAGAGCAGCGCCAGGCGCCATGGCAAAGCTGCGTCACCGCCGTCACAGTGAAAATAGCTTTGAGAATGGCCCCTATCCTCATGGTTGCCCCCTCCAATATGACGTCCGCTTTCGAGAAACGACCGACTTGAGCTGGGTGACCGCCTCGGGCGCGAATCAGCCAATAATTCCTAACCGAGTTGAGTGCCGTCCCGAACGCGAATCTCACTCACGCGGCAGACAAATCTGACTCGGTCGGCCTTCCTCCGTGTTGGGCGTCGCCCGGCGCCGGACCGCCGAAACCGAATAATGCGAAACCAGCGTAGTCATAGAGGCGGCTGGGCTTACGGCGGCGCATGGCTTGACAAAGAGCTCGGGCCTTTGGCTGACCATCGATCAGCCACAGTCGGTAGAAGTCGGTCACCAGATCCAGGATGGTCTCGGAAACTGCGGGGACCGGCCAGAAGCTAAGGATTGCCGCACCGACATGCTGACCGAGTAAGATGCTCATCAGCCCGAGCACTTCCTGGTTCGCTAATGCCGCTACCCTTCCTGTGTCGCAGCCGCTGAGGAAGATGAGGTCGGCCCGGAGGTTCGCCTCCGCTAGCTCCGCCAGGGCTAGCATCGAGAGCTCGCCGTCGCGCAGGAGGGCAATGCCGCTGGCAGCCGGGTCCGCAGTGACGAAGACGCCATGCGCAGCAACATGCATGACGTCCACGCCTGCGGCCTGGACGATATGATCTCGCATCCCATCATGACTGAGCCCATGCGCCTTCAGCTTTCGCTTGGCGTGCAAGATCGTCTTGGCGACCCGATCTGCTTCCTCATGGAAGTTCGCCCGGACGGCCGGGGCGTCGCTCGGACCAGCGCACGCGAAGATGGCCGCCGTCTCGACCGGTCTATTCCGTGACCGCGCATTCATCCAGACACTGGCGCTCGGCGCATAGGAGATGTCGTACCGGTCGACCAGCCGATCGCCCGCCCCCAACGGGAAGATATGGAACGGGAAGCTCGTCGCCGCGCCCGCCGGTGCCACGACCAGATGGCCTGTCCCCTCGCTCAACCGGGCGAGCACGGGCGCCAGCAACCGATCATGGACTTGCTGGAGCATGTCGAACGGTTGATCCGACAGCAGGTGCCGGGCTAACACTAGGCGCTGCTGGAAATCGACCGCCATGGCGGTGGTCTCTTGGGGCGTGATTTCCAGCTCCACCAGGAGGGGTTCAAGCATTCCAGCACCTACCACAAGGCAGCAGGTTCGTCCGCCATGCTGGTCGTATTCGAGGAACACAGTGTCAGCTGGCAAGCTGGCGGCCAGTTCCTCGAACGAAGCCCTGCGATCCCGGCCGCCGCCGATGCCAAAGGCCTTTGCCATCTGGATGACCTTGAAGAGGAGACGACCTTCCCGCACGCGGCGTAAGTCAACGACTAAGCCATCGTGCAGGATCTCGAGGGCGCCGGAGACGGTGTAGTGATGGAGCGGATCGAGCAACTCGGCCCGAAGCTGGCTCTCAGCAGCACCCATCCGTTCGATCAGCGCTACTGCCCTTTCGATCGCGCCCTCGGCGATATGGGCCCGTGCGCAATATCCCAAGCTCGATACCAGGAAATCGACGCTGTCCGACTCTTCGTAGAGCTCGATCATTCGCTCGAAGATGGAGCGAGCCACCTCGATATTTCGCGCCTCTATCGCCGACCGTCCGACAGCCGCCGCGAGCAGGATAGCCTCGTCGTCCATTTCGTCGTCGGGACGGGACTTCAGCATGGCAACCACGGGCTCGGCAAGCTTCCAGGCGGTATCATTTTGTCCCCCGGCCAGGGCGAAGGCTATCAGCAGGCGCTTCGCGACATCACCTCTCGGATCGTCGCCGCTCTTCGGCAAAGACATCAGCGCTTTGTCGAGCCATTGCTTAGCTTCCGGCAACGAGCCGCCGTTCATATGAAAGAGATGAAGGTCAATTGCCGAACGGCCAGCCCCGGACCAGTCCGTTGATCTCCGGGTGGCGTCGGACGCCTGCCGCAGGTCAAAGGCCGCGAGGAGATGTTTTTTTTGGAGGTCGCGCTGGCCGATCCGGTCATAGAGCATCGCGAGATGGCCGTGGACGTTGGCAAGCTTTTCGGTGTCTCCCGAATTCCAGCAATCGGTCTCGAGCTGAAGCCAGAGAGTTTGTGCGCGGCTTGTATGGCCCAGCGCATAGTGGGCGAGTGCGAGATTGTCCCGAACGAGGAATTCGTGCGGCCGGTGTCCGATCCGCGGTAGCTCGTACTCGAAATGCGAGACGGCGTCGGAAAATCGGCGGCGGCGGTACAAGAGCGCGCCTCGGCTTATGGCCAACGCTCCCCGTACGAGCGGTATAACGGAGCGGGGGGCTGCATCCAATCCCCTGGCATATGCTTTGTCGGCAGCATCGGCTTCGCCCCGACGGAGGTGCAGGTTGCCTTGGTGTAGCGCGAGCAGTGCCCGGTAACCTTCGAGCTTGAGGCGTTCGATTAGCCCTTCGGAGATTGATAACCAACTCGCAGCACGCGCGAATTCGCCGCGACCGGCGATATCGATTTCCGCCATCTCCAGGACGCCGTCCACCAACCGGACGTCCAACTGGTTTCCCAGCCGATCGAGCGCCTCGTCCAATTCGCCGCGCCGTTGAGCCGACAGTAACTCAAGGATGATCTGGACGAGATGGTTCTGCTCGTCTCCCTCGTCGTCCGGAGTCATTTGTCTTTGTGGATGAGTGCCGCGAGATCTTTCAGCACCGAGCTCATCTTGAGCCTGTTTCTCCCAAACTTGAGGTCAAATTCGCCCAACATGCGCAGCGAGAGGACGACGACCGGGATGAGCCAAGCGTTCTGCAGGAGGTAGAAGAGCAGTGTCGAGGTGTCGGTTGGGGCCGAGTCGGTACCCCTAACCTCGGCCCGTTCTTTGGCGTCAGTGAGCATCGGCATCAGCGACGGCTCGGTATCGACGAGGATGGTCACCACGTCCCCAAGGACCGCTTCCAACTCGTCATGGGGAAGCTTCTCGAGGGCCGCACGCAGAGCATTGGCGTCGTCCTTTGCTACCGGCTCGGCGCTGGGGAGGTGGAAGGCAATGGCCTCGGCATTGAGCAGGAAAAGAACAGCCAACGAGGGCGGCACCCCGTCTTGAGCGTCTTGGTTCCCTGGTTGACCGGCCTCAGCGTCAGTCTGGGTCATCTCGCGAACCTCTTCCTGGGCACGGATATGGGATCCGGCAGCCCGGTCATTGGCCAACCGGACCACATGCATGAAATCATTTTGCCGCCCCATCGAAGCACAGGAAAGCGTTAACCTCAAATGCGCAAACTTCATCGAGACAGAGCGAATTGCGTGCCTGTCAACGCGATCCGGGGAAGTTTATGGAATGGCGGGTGCTTTTTGTAGCCCATGGACTTCCGCTTTCGGGGTGGTTGGCGATCTGGCCAGACGACCGAGTTGAGGCGCAATCCGGTTGTAGGCGAAGGGCCTCCATGAAGGAAAATCATGGAGATGTACCCATAAATATGATGGCGTCCGCGCGGAAACCCCGCGCGCCGGGCTTTCGTAAACCGAGCCGCCTTGGGGCGTCTCGGCCCTTCGGGCTTCAATCCCTGACGCAAAAGTAGCCCGCTGGCGGCCAAGCTGAACGGTATTTCCGGCTCCGCACCCGGCCGTGATTTCGATCGCGGCATCGAGTCCAGACTGATCCGCCCTGGCGATTCGCAGGGGATGATGGGGGCCTATCGGCGCGGGTTTCGTTCCCAGCGGCAAAGGAAAGGATTTGCCCCTCATCTGGCGTTCGTTTTTGATGCTCAGACCGTCACCCACGGTTCGATTCTCGGTGCGCCAACAGCACGGATCAGACTGGTCGTTCGCTTTGGAATCATCCTCGCCCAGCGTCTCCGCCCCCGCGCTGCCCATGACGACAGGGGGGCTCGGGCGGTCGCTGTGACCCTCGGCCGGAAAGGCGAGGCGGGCGGTTGCCCCGGGTCCTGGATGCCGGTTTCCCTCCATCATGCCTGGGATGAAGGCGTGAGCGACGGGCCATGGTCTCCTCGGCTCCGGTCTGCGCGAGGCCGTCCCTTGCATGTCTCTCCACGCGCTGGATCCCGCGCCGCCCCCGTCCAACCGGTCCGCCGGAAGAATTTCCCCGGCCGGCACGCCGGCCTCCTCGCGGCCGCTGCGCTGCAAATTCTTCCGTCTCCCCGGTCCTCCCCTGCGGTCCGGCCGCGCCACGGCGCGGTGGGCTGGGGCGGCTGGCGGGCTCCTGACGCGAGCCATCGCAAGGACGGTCCTGCGACACACCGGCAAGGAGAACGATCATGGCCATCACCCTCGGCACCTTCACCAAGCTCGACGACGGCAGCTTCACCGGCACCCTCAAGACCCTCAACATCACCGCCGCGCTGACCATCGTTCCGACCGAAAAAGTCTCCGAGCACGCCCCCGACCACCGGGTCTATGCCGGCCAGCGCTACGAGGTCGGTGCCGCCTGGAGCCAGGTCGCCAAGTCGAGCGGCGAGACCTATCTGAACCTCAAGATCGGCGCCCCGGAATTCGGTCCGAACTGGGTCCGGGCCCGGCTGGTCAAGCTCGAACGCCCCACCGACGAGGGCATCACCCACATCGCCCTGTGGGAGCCGCGCGACCGGTAAGCCCCCCCAAACAGCCCCGCTGCGGATCGCCGTGGCGGGGCTTTTCCGGTGTTGCCGCGGGGGATCGAAAACCAGGGGGGCCGGTTTTCGAGCGTCCCGCTGACCGTCTCATCCCGTCCATCCTGGCCCCGAGGCCGGCGACCTGCGCCGTTGCCGCCGGGACCCAGATTCAAGGAGGAAACGCGATGGATGACGAGATCCAGCGGGCCGCCAACGCCCGCAAAGGCAGCCCGTTCCTCAACACCGATCAGGCCGCGTTTTATGTCGGCCTGTCGCGGCGGACGCTGGAAAAGATGCGCACCACCGGTGACGGACCGCGCTTTCGCAAGCACGGCCGCTATGTCCGCTACCACATCGACGACCTTGACGATTGGTCGCGCGGACGCGGTCATGCCTCGACCGCCGAGGCCGAAATCCGGGGGACACGGCGATGATCGGCCCCCGGCTGTTTCGGATCGGGGGGCGCCGGCGCGGGCGGTCCTGCCCGCGTCGCATCCTCGCCCTGGCCCTGGCCGGGCTCGTCTGCCTCGGCCTCGCCGAACTCGGCCGAGCGGTGCCCGGGCTGGTGTGGAACGCCACCGCCAGTGTCCCGATCGGGCTCTATCGGGTGAGCCATGCCGATTCGCTCCGGCGCGGCGATCTGGTGCTGATCCGCCTGCCCGAGCCGGTGCGCCGGCTGGCGGCGGAACGGGGCTATCTGCCGGATACCGTGCCGCTGGTGAAACCAGTTGGCGCGGTCCCCGGCGATCTGATCTGCGCCGACCGGGACGTGATTACCGTCAACGGCCGGCCGGTCGTTCTGCGTCTCCGCCAGGATCATCTGGGGCGGTCCCTGCCGGGCTGGAGCGGTTGCCACCGCCTCGACGCGGAGGAGTTTCTGCCGCTCAGCCCGGTCGCGGACTCGTTTGACGGACGCTATTTTGGGCCGCTTCCGCGCGGGTCGATCCTCGGCCGATTGGTGCCGCTATGGACCGAATAAGCGCCCTGCTGATCGTCGTTCTTGCCGCCAATCCGGCTGGAACCGCCCTGGGTGCCGAGGCCCCCTGGGCCGAGACCATCACCGAGGCGTCGCGCAGGTTTGCCATTCCAGAATCCTGGATCCGCTCGGTGATCCGGGCGGAAAGCGGCGGCCAGGCCGAGCGCGATGGAAGCCCGATCACTTCGCCGGCCGGGGCGATCGGGCTGATGCAGTTGATGCCCGACACCTATCGCGAGATGCGCGAAGCCCACGGTTTGGGACCCGATCCGGCCGATCCGCGCGACAACATCCTGGCCGGCACCGCCTATTTGCGGGCGATGCTCGACCGCTTCGGGCCGACCGGGATGTTCGCCGCCTACAATGCCGGGCCGGGGCGCTACGAGCAGAGTCTGCGCGGCCGACCCTTGCCGGCCGAGACTCGGCATTACCTGACCGGGATGTCCGCGTCTGCCTCGTCCCAACCCGCGCCATCGATCCGGCTGACGCGGTCATCGGGGACGCTGTGGCCGTCGCCGGGCGATCTGTTCGTGCCGCTCGGTCAGGCGGCCGGGGGCGGGAAGTGACCAGCGGAGCCTCCTGCGGAGGCGGGGCCTCGTCTCGGCCT
>Ga0209373_10001749_pt1 | contig 24234 bp, 21 predicted proteins | sample Higcelweek5metaG_FD_187173 | JGI IMG/M metagenome (GOLD analysis project Ga0209373, IMG submission 187173) | Freshwater pond sediment microbial communities from the University of Edinburgh, under environmental carbon perturbations - High... | ecosystem: Environmental > Aquatic > Freshwater >... | reverse complement strand
GGATATAACTGTTGATTGCCTAAATGGTGCCACATCTGGTTATATGAAAGATTTATTTTTTAAACATGATTGTATGATAAGAGAAATTAATAATACAATCTCTTTTGATTTTGGTAAAATTATTCCTAATTTAAATAAAAAGAATCTTCAATCATTGCAACAAATAGTTCTAACACCAAGAACAAATTTACAAGTAGGTATAGCATTTGATGGAGATGGTAGTAAGTTAAAAATTGTAGATGTTTCTGGTTCTGTTATATCTGATGAATCTATATTTTGCCTTCTTCTAAAACATTTTGTTGAAAACAAAGAAATGAAACATGGTATTGTAAAACCTACAAATGAAGGTAAATTGATAGAAAAACTTGCAAAAAAATATAATATCCCTATCTATGATTCAAAATCAAAAGATAGCAGAGTTATTAGTGAGCTTATGAGAACAAATAACTGTATGTTAGGTTCAACGCTGGATGGAGATTATCATATAAATTTAAATCATATATTAGAAAAAGATGGAATTTTAGCTGGTCTTCTTATTCTTGAAACAATGGCTACATACAAACAAAATGTAAATTATTTAATTAATCAAATTTACAACGAAATTGATTAACTTTGTTAAATAAAACTTTAAAATAAAAAAATTAAATTTGTTTTAATCTTTTATTAAAATTTGATACAATAAGAAAAAATAAAATCATTATTTCACTATTTTTAAGAGGTGATACTTATTAAAGTAAATACAGAAGAAGACATAATGTCTATTCTAAAACAAATTGAAAACTTGTGTCTAAGTAGCCCCAAAATTCCTATTTTTAATAGAGTTTTGGTGAACGAAGATGAGCTTTTTGAGCTTGTTGAACTTTTAAAAAATCATTTACCAAAGGAAATAGATGAGGCTAAACAACTTGTTGAAAATAAAGCAAAGTTAGTTGATTCTGCCAATAAAAAAGCAAAAGAAATAATTACAAAAGCACAAAAAGAAGCATCTCTTCTAACAAGTGAACATGAAATTGTAAAAGAATCTATGATGGCTGCCGACAAAATTAGGTCAGAATTTGATAAAGAACTTGAACAAAGACAAGAAGAAGCTGATAAATATGCAGATGAAGTTTTGGAATCTTTGGAAACAAGTGTTCTAAAAACTTTAACAATAATAAAAAATGGCAAAGAAAAATTAGGACAATATACTCAAAGAACTTAAATTGAAAATAGCAATCATTTCAATGGCATCAATTTCTGTACCTCCAAAAACTTATGGAGGTGGTGAAGTTTTTGTTTATAATCTTTGTGAAGGTTTGGTCAAACTAGGTCATGATGTTACTCTTTTTGCAACAGGTGATTCAAAAACATCTGCAAAATTAAAATATATATTTCCAAAAACAAGTGAAGTTCCACAAAATTTTTTGGATGAAAGTAAACATATATTTTTTTCAGTTCAAAAAATTAAAGAAGAAAATACATTTGATATTGTTCAAGTCAACTATCCCATAGCTTTGGTATATTCCAATTATCTAAATATACCAATGATATATACAATGCATTTCCCAAAAAATTTATATCATCAAAAATTTATTTCTGAATATCAAAATGTTCATTGTGTTGCTATAAGCAAACATCAAGCAAATAGTTTTGAATACCCTATAAAAAATCTATCAATTATAAATCATGGAATTGATTCAGATTTTTATGAGCCTTCTTATAATATGGGACAATATGTTGCATATCTTGGACGATTTTCCAAAATAAAAGGAGTTCACTATGCCATCGAAGCTTCACTATTGGCAAGAGAAAAAATAAAAGTAGCAGGTTCTTGTGTCTTTGCAGATGATTATTTGTATTATGAAGAAAAGCTTAAATTTTCTCTAGCATATAGCAATGTTGAATATATTGGAGAAGTGGGTGGAAAAGAAAAAGTAAAATTTTTGCAAAATGCAAAAGCATTACTTGTTCCTTCAATTATTGATGAAACTTTTGGATTGGTCATAATAGAGGCTCTTATGTGTGGAACACCTGTAATTGCATTTGATAAAGGTCCTTTTGGTGAGCTAATTGATGATGGTAAGACTGGCTTTTTGATAAAAGAAGGTGATGTAAAAGGATTGGCAAATGCAATAAAAAAAATCTGTATTATAAACAGAAAAGATTGTAGACGTATTGCTGTAGAAAAATTTAATTATTTAAAAATGACAGAAAATTATTTAAATCTGTTTACAAATGTTAAACTCAATACATAAATTACAATTAAAAATTTATTATCATTGTTTTTATCCTATTTACTTTGTTGTATAATTGTTTGAAGTAATTTAAAATTTGACTAATAAATTATTTTTTATTTTTAATTATTAGGGAAATCATTTATTGATTCATTAACTCTTTTAATTTATAATGATTCATTAAATGGTATTTTTAAGCAAAGGGATAGTAACAATATTTCAAATAATTGTTTTTCAAAACTTTAATGAATGTTGTATTATTGTTGTTATTGCTATGCTTGGCAGAATATTATATGCATTTTTAAGTAATGGAAGAACTTTATGGCAAAAATAGACTCTCTTCGCCCATTAAGGTTTGTTAAAAGTAAAGAGTTATCAATCAATGATTTAAAATCTCTTTATTATATTCATGACCGAGTTGCTCAACTTCTAACAGAAACATTAGCAGCCGAACCAGCTACAGCAGCAGTTTGGCAAGTTATTTCAGTTGAACAAAACACATTTAAAGAAGTTTTGGAAAGATATCCAAGAGAAACAGTTTGGTCTTTACTTGGCTTTGGTGAATCATTAGTTGGTGGTATGGCTCTTATTATAGAAAAAGATGCTGCCATCGCTCTCGTAAGACAAGGTTCTGAAGAAAAAAATGAAGATGATATGGATGAAGAAGAAGAATCACAAAGCATTAATGAACAAGATTTACAGCTTATTGATTCCAAAATTCAACAATTTTCAGAAACTTTTTCCACTATATGGGGTGAATATCATCCAATAAGCATACAATTAGCAACATTTCCAAATACACCATCATTAGATGAATTTAGAAGTTTACTTATTGGCATAACACCAGAAACATTAGTAGCAACAATAACCTTTAGAATAACAATGGTTGCTAGAGAAGTTCAAAGAGTCTCTTTGATATTCCCTCAACCATATTTAGAACCACTTGCAGGTGTTTTGGCTAGTATTCTTGAATCAATTAGACAAGAAGCTGAGTTTGAACAAATCCAAGAAAGAATAAACCTTGTTGATGATATAACTATTCCTGTAACAGTTGAGTTAGGCTCAACATTAATGAGTTTTACAGAATTACAAAATATTGAAACTGGTGATTTTATAAAATTAAATCAGACAATTGAAGACCCTTTGTTTATAAAAATAGGTCAAAACAATACTATAATAAAAGGAAGAGCAGGAACATCGTCTGATCAAAAGTATTTAGCAGTTCAAGTTACTGAAATCTAAAAAAAAATAGGAGTTTTTTTCATGACTTACAGAAGTGATGACTTTTTATATAATTTAAATAAACCAATGTTAATGGCTGGTACCGATGATTTAGAGGACGAAGCAATAGATGATGATGATATTGATCTTGATAGCGATGATGATTTAGATGATGATGACTTACCATCAGATCAAGGTTCTACTTCAAAATCAGAATCATCAGAATCAAAAGAACCAAGTGCAAGACAAAGTACAGGTATCATTCGTAGTGCTTTAGGTTTTGGTTCCTTAGTTTTTGCAGGAATAATTCCACTTGTATTGATGATACTTTATCTAATTAAAGGTGCTGGTCTAAGCTTGACTGCAATTTTATTTCTATTTGCTTTCTTTGTTGGTTTTATTCTTTCTGTTTGGACATTTATTTATTACAACTCAGGAAAAAGCCAATACTTTACAAAATTTGAACTTCGTTCATTCTTTAAAGCATCTGAAATTGCAGTAATTGCAGTTGTATTATTAGCAATTGCTTTTCTAAATCTTGGTAATTTATATTCTGGAAAAGCTCTTAGACTTTCTTCAGAATCAACATTAAAAGTAAATCCAAATCCTGTTTTTGCTCCAAAACCTCCACAAGAATTTGAAGAAGAAGTTTTATATACAAGCCCAGAATTTGCAGATAAAGAAAAAGCAAATGTTCAACAACCTAAAAAAGATACTACTGTAAATAAAACAGTAAAACCACAAGTTAGAGTTGCTCCACCACCAAAAAGAGCAATGAGAGCAACTACACCAAAAAAAGAAAATATTGATACAAAAAAAGAAGATTTAAATAACACAACCTTAGATAAAGAAAATACTTCTATAACTAAAACATCTACAAATAGTAGCAATTCGGCTTTAGATCAAGCTGTAAATATTTCAGAAATGTCGATATTTGGTTATTTATCAAAAGGTTCTGAAAGTACATCAATAAAACTTCCAACAGAAGTTCAGACATCCCCTCTAGTTTCATCATTATTTTTAGGTGGTGTCTTATGTGCAGCATTAGGATATGCATTCCCACTAGCTATTGCAGGTTTAATATTTGGTCTTTTTAGAAGATTCAATCATCCTTTTGCAGCACAAGTTCGAGAACTTATAAATGAAGAAACTGGTGAAATAACCTTTGAAGTTCAACAACAAAATATTGTAAACAAAATTCTTGACATAGTATTTAGAATGTTTATAGGCTTTAATATTGGCGGTACAATTGGTTTCTTCCTTGGTATTTTAATTACATTGCCACTATATTTCATTTTCTGGACAAAAGCACAAACAGACCCAATGATTTTAAACTTTATAATGTCTCTTGGTGTTGTAAAAAATCCAGACTTAGCATATTCTACAGGCCTAATTGTTTCAGCTATTGTTGTTCCAATAGTTATATTTATTGTTGGTAAAGCTAGTCCAGCTGGTAAATCTATAACAGAAGAAGAAGTTAGAAAAGTTTATTCTATTCCAATTACAATAACAAAAATTGAACAAGAACCATCATCTATTCCAGAACCTGCTATAATAAGTTTCGATCTTGATGACAGTGGAGACAGAGAATCTGACGAAGGCATTATTGTTGATGACTTTGAAAAAGATATGAAAGATTCTCTAACATCAGAACTATTTTCAGAATTTGGAATGGAATTGGAAAAAACATTTGGTTTTGGTTCAAAACTTCCTGTAAAATCTAGTGGAGATAAAGCTCTTTCAGAATATGAAAAACAAAAAGTTGCACAAGCTCTTGATAGATCCTTGGGTGAGCTTGGTAATGTTACAGTAAAAGTAAGTGCAGAACTTGGTAAAGCAACAATGTTTTTAACTGATTGGTTAAACCTTTCTGAAGGTATGCTAGTAGAATTGGAAAAACCAGTAAACGAAGAAATTGATATATTAATCAATGATGTTCGTAAAGGTAAAGGAAAGTTAACCATTGTAGATAACCATCTTGGTGTAGAAATATCAAAATCTAATTTTGGGGAGCTTATTAAAAGTTCAAATTAGTTAAGTTAGTTAGTTTATAGGAATTAAAGGAGTATTTATTTAAGGTGAGTGAAGCTAGTAAAACCGAAAAAAAAGCACCAGCGAAAAGAATAACGGTTAGCCCTGTAAGGTTCGCACCGTTGTTATCAGAATTACCAACTTCTGCTGTAACAGGTGTTTTGGGTAATCTTGAACTCGTTAAAGATGTAAAGATGAATGTTACTGTAGAATTGGGAAGAACCAATCTACCACTAAAAGAAGTTTTACAACTTGGTGAAAATTCTGTTATAAAACTTGAAAGAAGAGCAGGTGAAGCTGTTGAACTTTTAGTTAATGGAAGACTTATTGCAAAAGGTGAAGTTGTTGTTATAGGTAATAATTTTGGTGTTAAAATAACAGAAGTTTATAGACCAGAAGAAATGGGAGATTCTGAAGAATAATTCTGAAGAATAATTAGTATTATGTTTTATTTTATAGATGCGTGTTAATAAATGTTTAAATTGTTTTGTTATATTATAGGGTTTATATTCATCTTATTTAATACGCAAGTATTTGCTGAAGATTTGGAAAATACTCCATATCTTCCAAAAATAGATTTTACAAGTTATTTCCTCACTGTTTTTGTATTACTTCTTATTTTAGTAGTATTTGCATTCATTGCTGTAAAACTAAAAAATAGAGGCAATTTACCCAAATTAAATATATCTCTTGGTGGCTTAATAAAAACTGATAGAAGAATTAAAGTTTTAGAAAAATTTGTACTTGAGCCAAGAAAAACTTTATATATTGTAAGTGTAAATTCAAAAAATTGGCTCTTGGCAAGTAGCGAAACAAACTTAGAAGTAATATCAGAACTTGATATTAATGAAGATGATTTAGAAAAAGATAACGATATGAAATTAGAAAAAAAAGATAAAGAAATATCATCAAAAGATTCCAAAGGTAAAATATTTAAAGATTACTTAAGTTTACCAGTTCTTATACTTTTTAGCTTCTTTGCACTTAATTTGATATTTCCTATTTCAGCTTTTGCACAAGCAAATACACCAAATTTTCTTGACCTAATAGACTTGACAGCTACAGTTAAACTTAAAGAATTGGGTACTCCATTACAGTTAATTATTTTTACAACATTTCTTACTTTGTTACCATTCTTTTTTATAATGACAACTGCCTTTGTAAGAATTGTTATTGTTTTAGGTTTTCTTCGTCAAGCAATTGGAACACAACAAGTCCCACCAAACCAAGTTTTATTAGGTGTGGCATTATTCCTCACTTTTTATATAATGGCTCCAACATGGCAAGAAGTAAATGATAAAGCTCTAACACCTTTTTTAGATAACAAAATAACTCAAGAGGTTGCATTTGATCGTGGTGTTAAGCCTCTTAGAAACTTTATGTTGAAACATACAAGAAAACAAGAATTAGCATTTTTTATGAGAATTGCAAAACTTCCACAGCCAAAAAATCCTCAAGATGTTCCTTTGCATGTTCTAATTCCATCTTTTATGGTAAGTGAGTTATCTACAGGTTTCAAAATGGGATTTTTCTTATTCTTACCATTTTTGGTTGTTGACTTAGTAGTTGCAAATACATTACTTGCACTTGGTATGATGATGTTATCTCCAGTTACTATTTCAATGCCATTTAAATTACTTATTTTTACATTAGCAAATGGTTGGTTCTTAATCTTACAGGCTTTAGTCGTCAGCTTTAAGCTATAAAATTGAATTGGAGTTTTTTCTATGGAAGAGCAAGTTGTAGTTGTTAATATGGTAGGAAGAGCAATTATTCTTATAATAATATGTTCTTTACCTATTGTTTTAACTGCAATGATTATAGGTTTCTCTGTTAGTGTATTACAAGCTATAACCCAAGTTCAAGAACAAACACTGAGTTTTGTTCCAAAGTCTATGTGTGTATATGCAATGATTATTCTTCTTAGTCCTTGGTTATTAAATACAGCTTTGGAGTTTATCACAACCCTATATTCGAGTATCCCGACATTTTTATTTAAGTAGCTAAAATTTTATGCCCGTCACTCCAATAATTCAAAATGCAACACCTGGTATCACAGGTCTTTCTATTCTAATAACAGAATTAGAAAGATATTTACCTGTTTTTATGCTTGTTATGGCTAGATGTTTTGGTTTGACAATGCAAGCTCCTTTTTTTAGTACAAAAATTGTACCTGCAACTGTTAGAGCACCTCTTGTTATTGCTTTATCAATGATGTATGTAATTGTTTTTAATCCTCAATTACCAAATTTACCCGAAAGTCCTGTTATGTTTACCATACTAATGGTAAAAGAAGTTATTATTGGAGCATTGTTTGGTTTTTGTGCCTCAATAGTAGTATTTGCGATTCAAGCAGCTGGTGAAATTGCAGATGTTCAGATGGGTTTGAGTATGGTAATGCTTTTTAACCCTGCAACAAAATCACAATCATCAGCAATGGGAAGATTATATTATCAAATAATGATATATTTATTTTTAATGGTTGATGCTCATTTATTTTTACTTTTAGCATTTTTTAATTCGTTTGATGCAATACCATTAGGAACTTTTGCTTTTCATAATACTATAATACTTGGAGAATTTTTTGATATAGTTGGTAAAATATTTTATGTAGCTGTACAAATAGCATTGCCTATTTTGGTTGTTCTTTTTATTGTAGATTTTTCACTTGGTATTACAAATAGAGTATCTCCACAAATCAATGTACTAGAATTAAACTTTGCAATGAAGCCAACAACAGGATTTATTATCATACTTGTTATTCTTTCTACTGTTACAAGTGTAATGATTGAATATTCGGAAGTAGCTGTACAAGATGCAAAAAGGATAGTACGGTCAGTTCAAAAGGCTGCCATTGTAGAAAAAAGACAAGAAGATGAAAAACTTAAAAAAGCTGGTTTGAGAGTTCAAGAAAAAAAATAAAATAATCTAAACAGCATTCAAATTTTAAAATCCGAATAATAAAAAATATAAAAATCTGATCATAAAAATAGTTTTGTGCTTATTTTTACATAAAATTTCTTAATAAATATGTTAAAATACAAGCAAATAGATTTTATCAAATCATGTTGTTAGACTTTTTAAATAGAAATTCTTTATTTTAACGCAAATTTTTTATGAGTGTAGTATTAGAAGGAAACATTGCTTATCTTAGTCTTTTTAATTTGTTACAATTAGTAAAATTGGAACAAAAAACTTGTCGTATGACAGTTTCTATAAAAGAATTGCATCAAGAAGCAAAATTATACTTTAAACATGGAATAATAAAACATGCTGAATTAAATAAATTAGTTGGTAGAGATGCTGTTTATCGTTTAATTTGTTGGTGGAACAAAGGTGATTTTAATATAGATGAAATTGATCCTTCTGATATTCCAGCAGAAACAATACCAATCCCTTTGGAAAGCATTCTCATAGAATGTGCAAAAAGAACTGATGATTTGGCTGATTTGAGAAATCTTGTACCAACACTTGATGATAAAATGAGCTTTACTGATATTGCAACTTATGAAATTCAAAATAACTTTAATCCAGATGAGCCAGATTGGATACCTGGTTTTGTTATGGAACTCCCAATAACTTTTACATTGGCTAGATATTTTGATGTTTGTGCAATGAATGATTTGGAATCGTGTAATTCTTTAAGATATATGTTTTCTGTAAATATACTAACACCTCATACAAATGAAGAAAATGTAACTGTAAACCTTGATTCTGCAATAGAATCATTATCATCGATTGTTATGGAATATCTTGGGTTTTCACAAAGTCAAAAAATCATAAAAGAGGCTTGTGAAGCCTTACAAATAACTCAAGGAGTCAAACCAGGATTTGCTCAACTCTTGGCTTTTAGTGATTTTATAAAAGCAAGAATATCAGATATATTAGATGAAGATATTGCTCAAGAAGTAGAATGGAGGCTTAGGGCTAGAATTACATCTCTTGCCTAAGTGAGCTTATTTTTATAATATTGTTTTGAGGTAAAATTTTTTTATTTATGGACAAAAGAAAAAATTTATCAAAAAGAAAAACAAAAAAAGATATTTACAAAGAAAACATTGTTGCTCTACAAGAAAGACTTAGAGTTTCAAAAGAAATTCATGATGGAATATCTCAAAGTCTTGCAACAATTAGTCTTAGTTTGCAACATTCTATAATTAATTTTGATAAGAACACTGAAAATATAAAAAATATACTTGAAAAAGATTTAGAATTGCTAAAGTTTTCATCAGAACAATTAGTATATTCTATTTATGAACCTCTTAGCTTGATGAAAAGTGGCTTATTAAATTTTATTGATGAATATGCAGAAAAATTTAACAAAGAAAATAATATCAATTTAACTATCAATATAGAAGGTCAAGAAAAAATTTATTCTCCACACAAAGAACTTATTTTATGGAGAATAATAAAAGAATCTTTGGAAAACATAAAAAAACATTCAAATGCTAAAGATGTAAATATTGAAATTAATTTTACTGGAAAATATAAATATATCCTAATAAAAGATAATGGAATTGGCTTTGATGTATCTGAAATTAAAGAAAAAAATAAAAATGGTATTTTTTCTTTGGCAGAAAAAGGAAAAATTTTAGGCATTAAATTAAAAATAAACTCAGAAAAAGATAAAGGCTGTAATGTTTTAATAAAAATATAGTTCTAAATTTTTATGAAATTTACTTAGGATAAAGCTATTTTTTTGCAAGTTAAAATTCTTTTTTTGCTTGTTTATATATAGAAATAGCTCTTTCTCTTGAAAAAGATAAATCAATTATTTGTTTCTGATATTTTTGTGAATCAAAATTTGGTATCCATTTTTTTATATATTTAAGCTCTGGATCAAATTTTTTAGTTTGAATCTCTGGATTGAAAACTCTAAAATATGGAGATGAATCGCAACCTGTACCTGCAACCCATTGCCAATTTCCATTATTTGATGATAACTCAAAATCAAGAAGTTTTTTTGCAAAATATTTTTCTCCCCATTTCCAATCTATCAAAAGATTTTTGACCAAAAAACTTGCTGTCAACATTCTAAGACGATTGTGAATGTAGCCTGTTTGATTTAATTCATGCATTGCAGCATCTACTATTGGAAAACCTGTATTACCTTCTTTCCATTTTTGAAAATTATTTTCATCATTAACCCATTTTATTTTTTCATACTCTAATCTAAATGGCTTATCTGCAACATAAGGAAACTTATAAAGAATCATCATAAAAAACTCTCTCCAAATAAGTTCATTTAGCCAAATATCATTAAGTTCAAGTGCAATTTTCACAAGTTTTCTAATGCTTATTATTCCAAATCTTAAATAAACACTAATTTTTGTTGTGCTCTCTTTTGAAAAATAATCTCTTTGTTTGTCATAATTTTTTATAATTTCCAAATCAAAATTTAAATTTTTAAAATCAAAAAAAGTTTTTTTAAAACCAATATCTTCTAGTGAAATTAAATCTATTGGTTTTGTTTTGTGAAAATTATTAAAAAGATTTTCTGTTCGATATTCTTTTAGTGCATTTTCATCAAGTTTTATTTTCCAAAGTTTGGAATATGGAGTGTAAATGGTGTATGGTTTACCATCATTTTTCAAGATTTCATCTTTTTCAAAAATAACTTGATCTTTGTAAGTGTAAAAATTAATTTTTTTTGAAAGTAAAAAATCTTTAACTAAATTATCTCTTTCGATAGCATAAGGCTCATAATCATGATTTGTGTAAACAGAAGCAATATTAAAATCTTTTGATAATTCTTTCCAAACCTCTAAAGGTTTTCCAAATTTTACAAGCAAACTACTTCCAAGTTTCAAAAGTTTTTGATTTAGCTCAAAAAGATTTTTGTGGATAAACTCAAGTCTTTTATCTTCTTTATTTTCAAGTTTATCTAAAATATTAGCATCAAATATGAAAATGGGAATAACAGGAAATTTATCTTTTAGAGAATGATAAAGACCTGAATTATCATCAAGTCTCAAATCTCTTCTAAACCAGAAAAAAGATACTTTTGGTTTTGTATCCAAATTTATTTATTACCTATTTGATAATATTTATCATTACGATTGATATCTCTATGTCTTTCAACTACAAAGTAACCTAGGTCTAAAAAATTATTACAAAGCTCATGAGCTATTGCAACAGAACGATGTCTTCCACCTGTACAACCAATTGCTATGGTTAATAAAGTTTTTCCCTCTTCTTTATAATGTGGAATTAGGAACTTTATGAAGTCAAGAAGTTTTTCCAAAAAGTATTTTGTTACATCTTTTTCCAAAACAAAATCTCTAACAGAATCATCAAGACCTGTATTTGGTTTTAACTCTGGAATATAATGGGGATTGGGTAAAAATCTTACATCAAAAACTAAGTCTGCATCCATTGTGAGACCATATTTATAGCCAAAAGATGTTATGGAAATTCTCATAGAAGAAGTAGAAATTTTTTCATCTAATAGAGTGCTTGATATATATTCTCGTAATTGTTTTTGGCTCATTGTAGATGTATTTATTATTTCATCTGCATAGGCTTTTATTTCTGCAAGCATTGCTCTTTCCATTTGGATAGAATCAAGTAATGCAGTTTTTTCACTCACAAGAGGATGTCTTCTTCTTGTTTCACTATATCTATTTACTAATGTCTCATCAGTTGCTTCCAAAAAAACTATTTTGTATGAAAAACCAAGTTCTTTTAGACTTTGCAATACTTTATCAAGTTGAGAAAAAAATATTCCTCCTCTTGTATCCATTACAACTGCAATCATATTAAATTGAGTTGAAATTAATTTTATGAATGGAATCATAAGAGCTGGTATAAAATTATCTATGCAAAAATACCCAAAATCTTCAAGTATCCTAAGAACAGAGCTTTTTCCTGCTCCAGATATTCCTGTTACTATTAAAATTTCAATATTATTATTGCTGCTAGCTTCTAATTCTTCATTATTAATTGCGTCTAATTCCACTTGTTTACCCCACATAAAAACTCAAGAGTTTGACTATTGATATTTTTATATAATAATATCTCAAACAATTTAATTATACTAGTTCAAATTTTTATAATGATTTAAGTTTATTAAATTTTTTTATAAGACAAATTATTTTTATTTTGTCCAAAATCATAAATTATCATATATTTATTTTACAGATAATTTATAATTGCATTACTAATATCTTAAAATAATTTTGGTTCCCATAAAAGACCTGCATTAAATTCATTAATAGTTCCACCACCATTAACAAAAAACTGAGTATCCCAATATATAGAAAGTCCAAAATCATTAAAAATATTTTGTGAAACACCTAAACGTATATGTGGTGATGCAATGTCATAAGTATCTCCAATAATATTTGTTTTGGTAGAATCAAATAAATAATTTACACCAATTCCCAGTTTACCTCTTATGAGTCCAACTCTTGCTCTCAAATCTTTTAGTGGATATAAACCAAGTTGTAAATTAAATAAATTTCCATCACCGATTTCATCAAAACCAAGTGTAACAAAAGGTACTGCTGATATTCCTGTATGTGCCATAATATTTAGATTACCCAATACTTTTCCTCTAACCGAATCAGATGGTTCAGCAGATGTTCCACCTAATTTATATTTAAATGAACCAAGCATTTCATTTTTAAAAGATATTTTTAGCTGTTCTTGTTCAGAAACTTTCTTTTTATCTTTATCTTCTCCATTGCCAATAAGACCATTTCCAACGGTTCTTGTAAATGTATCTGATATAGTTTTTGCATTTTTTACAACACCTTTCAAATCAGCTTTTAGCTCTGGATCACCTGTAATATCTTGAACATCTGAACTAATCATATTGACTTTTTCTAATAATGTTGTTGTTTTTTGTGATATACCTCTTACTTGGTCTGTTGCAATTCTTACATTTTCCATTGATTTTTTTACATTGCTTGCATTAGATTCATCATCAGCTATCGTTTTTAATGTATTAGTTGTAGCTTCCAAGCCTTTTATAATATTATTTGAATTTGATATTATTTCATTAATATTATCTTTATTATATGAAGTCATATTATTTATATTATTTAACATGATATTTGCAGATTCTGACAATGTTTGAACGTTATTAATTACAGAGTCAATTGTTTTTAGTAGTCTATTTATTTCTTCTGTTGAATTATTAATATTTCTTACAGCCATTTTTATATTTTTATTTAATTCTGGGTCTGCTATTAAGTTTTTTGTGGAAAGTATTGTATCTTTTGTTTCCAACATTATGTTTTTACCTTCCAAGATTAAATCATCCATATTTGCTGGAGGTTTTCCTTCTATTACCGCATCTTTTTTATAAAAGTCTTTAACAGGCTTTTTTATATTAGGAGTAAATTCAACAACTTTTGAACCAACTAGACCCCTTGAAACAATGGATAACATTGCATTATCAGGGATTTTTACTTTATCTTTTATTTTCATTACAACAACAACTTTATTTAGCTCTGGAGAAAGAGAATTTACAGAACCAATTTCCACACCCATTAGATAAACTTTTGAGCCTTCTGTCAAACCACCAACATTACTAAAGTTACCATAAACATTATAATAAGCACCTGCTGGATTAAATTTACTTATCCATATAATTAAAAAAGTTAAAGCAATTCCAAAAACAATTACTGTAATTCCAACTTTTATATTAAGTGTCGCTTTAGACATTTATATTACTCCAAAAAATTTAACTAACTTTTCCTTCAATAAAATTTTTAATTAATTCATCATTAGAATTTTTTATTTCATCTGGCAATCCTGTAAAATAAACCTTTCCTTTATAAAACATAGTTATAATATCAGCAGTTCTAAATATTGTACTATGCTGATGTGTCACTATAACTGATGTTTTTTTTGTTTTTACTTGTAACTCTTTTATCAAGTTTTCTATAAGAGTTGATGTAATTGGATCCAAACCAGTTGTTGGTTCATCATAAAATATAATATCAGGGTCATGAGCAATAGCTCTTGCAATAGCAGCTCTTTTTTGCATACCACCACTTAGCTCTGAAGGATAAAGGTCTTCTGCACCTTCCAAACCAACTATTCTCAACTTTTCAGATGCAATTTTTTTTACTTTATCAGGTTTTTGATTTTCTCTCTCCAATAAAGCAAATCCAACATTTTCCCAAATTGTTAATGAGTCAAATAATGCGGCTGACTGAAAAACCATACCTATTTTTGTTCTGAATAGATCCATTTTATTAGAAGAATATTTTAAAATATCTTCTCCATCTACAATAACTTTGCCAGAATCTGCTTCTATTAATTTTAAAATAATTCTAAGGATTGTACTTTTTCCACATCCAGAAGGACCAATTAGAACAGTTGTCTTGCCATCTTCAAGTTTTGTTGTTACACCATCCAAAACAATCTTAGAACCAAATTTTTTATGTACATCAAATAATTCAATCATCTTATATATTCATAACGTATTATCTTTGAAATTAAAGATTAAAATATTACTCATTAAACTTTTATTATATCAATTTATTATTTTTTTTTTCAATAATGAAGTTTTATACATAAAAATTTAATAAAAAACAAAAAAATAATAAAATCTAATATGAGTAATTTATAAATTATTTTGTAATATCAAAATTCATAAAGAATAAGAAAATATATTTTTATATAAATTTACAAGTTTGTATAAAGAATTATCTATTTTGTAATTTTCTATAATAGACTTTCTTTATTTAACATATTTTTTTCTAATACTTTATTTTAAATTGCTTTAGTAAAAAAGAAAAAATATCAGTTTCTTCTTCTATTATTTTCATAGTTGGTTTTCCTTTACCATGTCCAGCTTTTATATCAACCCTTAATAATATTGGGTTTAAACCTATATCATTTTCTTGTAATGATGCAACAAATTTAAAAGAATGCATTGGTAAAACTCTATCATCTGTATCACCTGTCAAAACTAAAGTGGGTGGATAACAAACATCTCTTTTTATATTATGTAAAGGTGAATATTCATAAAGATATTGAAATGTTTTCAAATTTTCTTCGGCATTTCCATATTCCGAAATCCAATAATTCCCAATTCCAAATTTATGATATCGAAGCATATCAGTTATTGGAACTTTGCATATAACTGCACCAAATAAGTTTGGATTTTGGATCATACAAGCAGAAACTAGTAAACCACCATTGCTACCACCTCTAATTGCAAGTTTTGATGAGCTTGTATATTTATTATTAATTAAATAATTGGCACAAGAAATAAAATCATCAAAAACATTTTGTTTATCTTCCAACATACCTTCTTGATGCCACTCTTCACCATATTCTCCACCACCACGTAAAATTGCTTCTACATATATTCCTCCAAGCTCTAGCCAAAGAGTATTTGAAGTGGAAAAACTTGGAGTAATACTTATTTTGAAGCCACCATAACCATAAAGTATTGTTGGATTATTTCCATCAAGTTTTATTCCTTTTTTATGGGTTATAAATATTGGTATTTTTGTTCCATCTTTAGATTTGCAAAATACTTGTTTTGTTTCATATTCAGATGGTTTAAAAACAATTTCTGATTTATTAAAATATTCTAAATTATCTGTATTAAAATCATAACGAAAGATTGTTAAAGGATAAGTGTAAGATGTAAAACTTATGAATAATTCTTTATCTTCTATTTTTCCAGAAATTCCTTCTACAGAGCCAAAAGTTGGAAGTTTTATTTCATTTATAAAAATACCTTCTATATCATAATTTTTTATTTTATGATAAGCATCTCTCATATAAACAATAACAAACATATCATTTACCATCAAAACATCAGAAATTACATCTTTATGATGCTCTGATATAACATCTTGCCAATTTTCTTCTCTTGGATTATTTACATCAATTGCGATAATCCTTCCATTTGGTGCATTTAAATCTGTTTCAAAATAAAAAGTAGAGCCAATATTATCTATAAATTTATAATAAGCATTTCCTTTACTTACTAATTCTTTAAACATTTCATCAGAATTTACATCTCTATAGAAAATATAATTTTCTCTTGATGTCCCTTTATAGGCTGATAGAATAATATATTTACCATCATTTGTTATATTTGGATAAAAGCTCAAGTCTCTTCTATCTGGTCTTTTATAGACAAGAGTATCATCTAATTGTGATGTTCCTATTTTATGAAAATAAACTTGACTTATATTATCACTTTCATCATTTAGCATTATTGGGTCTGGAAAACGATTGTAAAAAAAGCCTGAATTATCATGTTTCCAAGCAACCTTACCAAATTTTGTCCACATGATTATATCATCATAATCTTCATCAAAATCAAGATTACGGATTCTAATTTCTTGCCAATCACTACCATCTATTGAAACTCCATAAGCAAGTAGAGATGAATCTTTTGAAAATGAAAAATTATTTAAAGATACAGTGCCATCACTACTAAATTTATTTGTATCTAATACTAAAACAGATTCACTATTAAGGGTTTCTTTCATGTATAAAGAAGGATGGTTTTCCAAACCATTATTTTTTAGAAAAAAGAATCTATTACCTTCTTTGTAAGGTAACCAATATTTGGGATAGTTCCAAACTTGTAATAATTTATTTTTTATTTTTTTTCTTGAAGATATAAGCTCAAGATATGAAGATGTTAATTTATTTTGTTTTTTTATCCAATCTTGAACATCTTTAGAATTTAATTCTTCCAACCAACGATATGGGTCAGAAATTTTCATTCCGTGATATTCGTCTATAATTTCAATTGTTTTTGTTTTTGGATAGTTAAATGCTTTTATTTCGGACATATCTTTTTTATTTTAGTTATACAAATACATATAGTATAAATCATTAAATTTTTCAAATACATATAGGGCAATTTTATAAAATTGCCCTATTTAATTGATAAGGTAAGCTTTAAATTTATACAAAAATTTTAACTATCAGAAATAGCTGCTCTATATGTATCAATTACGCTTTGTGATGTTACAACTTGTTTGCCATCTTTTCTTGGCCAAGGATCATAAACAGCTGATTTTTTATTAGGCTCATCCATAAACATTACATAATGATTTGCTTTCCCATCACCATCATTATCAATATTTCTTATTTTGACAGAATTATCAAAAACACCTTTCATTTGTGGTGATTCAATAAATTCTTTCATAATTTGTGTTTGCAATCCACCAGCACTAGATAAATTAGCTTTTGCACATCTGTCATCTTGATAATTATGTAATGCAAGATAAACCATGTCTTGTAATTTTGATATGTCTTGCTTTGTAAGGTTTTGAACTTTATCTTTTACTTTTGAAATAATATCAGAAAATCCATCAGGGAAACCGTATGAAAGATTTTTTGAGTCAATAAAACCTTTCAAACCATCAACTAGTTTGATTAGACCATCTCTACCTTGAGAATATAAAGCACCTGAAACAATACAAGATGCACCACATTTATTTTCACTAACATTACTTGTTGTCATTTTTTGAGTCATTCTTTCAAGGTCTGCCAAATTTTTTGGATGTATTCCAGTTACATCTCCACTAGTAGAATCTCTTTTCATTGTTTTACCAGCTTGTCCCAATTTTTTACCAGCTTCTTCTTGAATTTTTACAGAGTCACCTTTTTCTTCTTTACCATCTTTTTTTGTAACAGTAAATTGAAATTGAGAAACTTCGCCAAACGATGATTTTTTTACATCAATTGCTGAAACTTTATCACCTTGATTTGCCAAATATCCATTTATCCAGTCTAATTCTTGTTTGCTAACTTGACCATCATCATTTGCAGCAGTTCTAATGAGAGCGTGAACATCTTGAGTTGAGAGTTTGCCATTATGGGCTTTTTTTAAATTGTTATTTTGAGAATCTAAATCTTTTATCATTCTCTCTGTGATTGGCTTATAACTTGCATAACCAGAACCACTTGCATTAATATCAGACATATTTCCCTCTCTCAAACAAAAAATTATAAATTAATATTACCAAATGTAACAAAGAAATAAAATATCTAAAAAATTAAAATAGCTATAAATTCTTATAGCTATTTTTTTTTAATATTTGCTAAATATTTTATTATTTTTGATTATTTTGCAATGATTGTTCCATTTGCAATTGTTTATAATATGCATCAGATTGACTAGTTTGGTTTGAGTTTGGAGTATAAGCAGCATTAAAGTTTTGTTGAACTTGTTGGTTAACAGGAGTTGTCATATTTGTTGCTTGTTTGTTGGCAGATGAATTACTAAATAATTTGCCCAAAACACCAATTAAAAGACCAATAACTCCACCAATAACTGCACCAATTGGACCACCAATTAGAAAACCTACACCTGCACCAGCAGCACCAAGTAAGACATCTTGTCTAGTTACGAGTTGTCTTTTTTGAGCACCACCAAAAAGACCTCCACCACTTGTACTTTGTGTTGATTGGTATTGATCTGTAGTTGAATAACTTGATGGAACATTAGGATTATATGTTACAGGTTGTGATTGACCTGTTTGTTGATTATTATATACTGGAGAATTACCATAATTATTTACTTGCATTCTTTTCTCCTAACTTTCCTAAATAAACTCTCTAATTACTAATATACTATATATATGATTATACTTAAGTAAATTATTTTTCTTGCTATCTTAACCAAAATTATAACCAAAATTTAATTTTTCTATAAGGTTTTTATAAAGAATTATTTTCCACATATTTATTAAGTCAAAAATATTTTCCATAAATATATACTTTTCTATTGACAATAATCGTTTTTTTTTATAATGCGTCCGTTTAATTTACATTTTTAAGTAAATTTTACATTCCTTATTCAGTAAAATAATTTTTATCGTGGAGGTTCCCTCATGCATCAATTAAAAAAAATGTTTTTAGCAACAATTCTTGCTTTTAGTATTGTTAGTGTTTCAGCTTGTGCATCTAATATTAAAGAATCGTTTAAAGCTGATGATTTTGGAATGGGATACCTCGCTCCAGAGGCTAAAATATCCACAGAGATTGATAATTTATTTAAAAATTTTGTTGATGTAAAAGGAAAAATTCCGAAAGAAATAAAAACACCTGTAACTGATGGAATAATAGATGATGTTGAAAAAGTTCTTAAGCAAAAAATAGTTAGTGTTATTACAAATAATGCTCAACCATTAATTAAATTTTTAGATGGTTATAATATATTTAAAACAGAACCAGTTGAATATCCTCAATTAAAAGAAGATAAAGAAATATCTGATACTATAAAAACAGCAAATGCTTTATTAAAAAAGGTTTATAGATTAAAAGGTTCTGTAGTTGTTTCAAAAAAATTTATTGAAAAAGCAAATCAAGATGTTCTTTCATTTAAAGAAAATAAAGACCCTGTAAAAGTTGCAGGAGTAGGAATAGTTACAGTTTCTATAGTAAATAATTCAATTTCTGCTTTTTCATCAACTCAAACACTTTTAAAAGAATTGGAAGATTTTAAAAATTTATTACAAACAAATATACAAAAGAATCCAACTTTAGCATTAAAACTTTCAGGTGTTGTTGGAGAAATGGCAACTGCAACCAAAGAACTTGGTACAGTAACAGCAGATGTTCCTCAACTTTTGGAAAGTGCAAATAAACTTATTGGTTCAATAAAAGATTAAAAAACTTGATATATCTTTAGTTATCTAGGGTAATATGAATTACCCTAAATTTTTTGAATATAAAATCACATTAAAATATTTAATTTTATTCTTCATGATGTTGTTGCAAAAACTTTATAGGTACAGTTTTGGAAATAATATCATCAGAATATTTATTTTTTACTTCTGCCAATGGTGGTATCATCAATTGGGTAAAACCATCCAAACTAACACTTGTTTTGCCAATACACATACATTCACGATATGTATTAGGGCCAAATAAAAATGGAAAATCTGGACTTGTAACCAAAATATTAGTATCTTGAATTAGAAATGGCGTAGCTTTTAGAAAACCACCTTTCAAACTAAGAAAACCACCATTAATTCCAATGTCTCTATCCAAATGTTCTGGTAAAATACCATTTCCATAATTTAAAATCATCTGATCTTCTTTTATTATTACTTTTGTTAGATAACCTTCAATCCTAAGACCCGGTAAAAATAAACGAGGATCAACAGTAAGAGTATCTTTTCTCATCACAACAGCTTCATTTAAGCCATTTATATCTACCAAACTCATCAAACCTAATTGCAAAATAGTCATCAATCTTTTTACAGAAAGACCCAAAACAGATACTTTTTCCAAAGTACAATAAATATTATTATTATTAGAATCTATATTTACTTTAAATAAAATTTCAAATGGGAATAATCTCAAATATTTACCTTTCATTCCCATATATTCAGGCTCAATCAAAATTAATTTAAACTCTGAAATAGAATTACTTAGGTGAGAAAATATTGTCTCTTGCATAAAAAGCTCCAAACCTTTTCTGTCAAAAGAAAGTTGACCTGAATTGAGAACAATTTTATATTTATTACATTCTTCAGGTATTATCACTCCATCAGGAAGAAAACTTATGATTTCACCATTAAGACAGCTTGTATAAACATTAAAATTACTTGTTGCTCTATAGTATAAATTTTTACAAGTTACATGCATCTTTTTACCTCAACAAAACTAAAAACTTTAAATTTTTTTATAATTCAAATTAAAAAATAAACAATTGGATTTACTTTAATATACAATTTAATATAAAATAAAGCACATATATTTTAAATTAACTATAAAAATTTTAAAATTTACCTATAAAGATAAAAATTTTTCAACATACAAACAAAGTATTAATGGATAAAAAAAATATAATAAACTCTTTTTTAAGAATAAAATTAATTCTTTTTTTCATACTAGTAAGTTTATTACTTATAGAGCTACCTTGCCTAGCTAGGATTGAAAAAGAAGCAACTTTTAATGTAATTGATAATAAAATAGAAGTTTTATCAAAAAAACAATATCGTTCAAGATGGTCAAAAAGGACATATTTAATAAAAGAAGATAATTGGTCTATTAGTTTTCCAAGTATCAAAAATCAAAATAAACTATTGGGTCCAACTGAAGAAGTAAATGGTAAAGTATATTTTACATATTTATCATATATTCTTGAGTTTGATATTCAACAAGAAAAATTTGTAAATCGTTATCAATTTCTTGGTGAAATAAAAGAACTTAGTTTAAATAAAAATATTATAAAAATAAAAACATTTGATGGTAATAATATTACCACTCACAAAGAAAAAGAGATTGAAATACCCATAGAAAAACTAAAAGATTACTCAGATTTAGGTATTATTACAAATGAAAATAATAATCTTATTTATACAAAATTAAATGATGCCGAAAATTTGCTTGAAGATTTTGGAAAAGTTAATTTAACTGATATTTTAGAAAATAAAATTACCCCCAATGACTTGGGAAAGCTGGAAAAAGAATATAAAAATATAATACAAAGAGATATAACAAACCCTTGGAATTATATTTATCTAGCTACAATATATAAAAAATTAGATAAACCTATTTATTCTGATGGATATTATCAAAAAGCAGTAGATGTTAATGGTTTGGTCTTTTATGATTATTTTCAATTGGGAACATTCTTTTATATTATAGACCATACAACTTTATCAAATATAGCTTTTCAACTTGGTTTTAAAGATTTTCTAAAAAGAGGTTACAATCCAGAACAATTAACATCTCCCAAAATGTTACTTGCATATACAAAATTATTTGTATATTCAATGAAAAAAATAGATAAATTAAACATTGATAAAACAATAAATTTCTTTGACTTTGTATATGAATTATCACCTTTTAGAGAAAATAGTAATAATATTCTTTCAGAATTTACAAGATATTTGACAATGAAAGGTTACCTTCCAGAAGCTAAAAAATGGAGTATTAGAATAAAAAATAATGAAGGTTTTTTCTTTAGAGGTGATTATTCTTTTCTTGTACTTGATTTAAGCTTTAATCTTTTTATAAGCTGTATGATTACTGCTATCTTTTTTAGTTTTATGTATCTATTACAAGATTTTTTATATTTTTATGAAGATAGAAGATTAAATAAAACAAAAGGGAATGATTTTTATTATAAAAGATATATTTCAAAAACAAGCGTTTTTTCACTTGTTTTATTATATTCATTATCTCTTTTTGCATTAGGTATGTACAAAAATACTTTAAGTTTTGTTGGAACATATACAAGTAAACCAATAACAGTTAGCTCTGGTACATGGGGAAATTATTCTAGCGTAAAATATTTTGAAAAAAGTTTGACAAAAAGCAAAGAAAAAAATCTATTTTTGGGAATTTCTTATCAACAATTAAAAGATTTTGACCAAGCTATTCAATTTTATCAAAAAACAAATATTGCAGAATCATATAACAATTTGGGTGTAATTTATATTTTAAAAAAAGATAAAGAATCTGCAATACTAGCTTTTAATAAAGCATTAAGTATAAATAAATATTTACCTGAAGCAAAATATAATTTAAAGCTAATGGAAAACTCTATAAAAAGTAATTACCTAAGCCTAAAAGATAAAGAAAAAACCTATTATGCTTATTCACCATATCAACCTATTTTAGCATTTCCAAAAAAAGAACATTATAATAATGCTTTTTATCCCAATCTAAAATTATCAGTATTTTCACCTATAAATATATTTGTACTTAGTAAATTTTTGAAAGAAACACATGATGGAAGATTGAGGCAATATATAATTGCAATTCAAATTATATTTAGTGTTTACAGTATTTTAATTGTATTTATGTTGGCAACATTATTTATAAAAAGAACTTGTATAAATACTACAAATACAAGTTACATAAGAAGATTTATAGGACTTTTCTTACCAGGTGTATCTCATAATTGGAAAATATTTGGCTCTTCAATATTTGCAATTTGGCTAACATCAGGTATTACAAATTTATTTTATTATGGATATATATACCAAAATGAAAAGCCAATTATTGGATTGGTAACAAATTATGCAATACCTTCCACACAATTTTTAAATAGCACAGAAAAAATTTTTGATATTCCTTATACAAACGAAATAAGTTTGTTATGTACAATTATTTTCTTTGTATTATGGATATTTAATTTCTTTTTTGTATTTACATCAGAAAGATTTAGTCAATAGATATTTGGTTTAATTTGACATTAAAAAAAATTATTAAATGTTTTCATTGCATCTAATAATTTTTATTTTATCAAAAATTTACCAAGATAATTTAATCATCACCCCAAGGTAATTTAATCTTTATTCCAAACTCAAAAAAAGCTCCACCATTTGGTAAATTATTAAATTGAGGCTGATTAATAGGCATATTATAACCAACAAAAATAGATGTATCTGGCATATTAAATTTACCAATTCTTGATGAAATTGCTTTTCCAAGTTTCATAACTTCACTTAATTTATCATCCATTCCTTTTAAGCAAAGAGATGCTTTTTTTAGATATTCAGCTGCTTTATTATAATTACCTTTTTCCAATTCTTCTTCTGCTGAAGCTTTAAATTTTTCAGAGGCTACATATAAATCTTTTACATCGGTAATTATATCTTGATAAATATTTAATGGCATTACATAATCTATATGATTCTTTTCACTTGAATATCCAAAATTAAATTCAACTCCAAAAAATAAATTTTGGGGCATATGGTCTGCAAATTTTGGAGCTTTAAGCTCTGCAAAAAGATTTAAACCAATATTTGTTTTTACAGAACGAATATCTTCACTTGATATTGCCACACCATCTTTTGCATACATAGGTTTGTCA
>Ga0209373_10001748_pt1 | contig 24236 bp, 25 predicted proteins | sample Higcelweek5metaG_FD_187173 | JGI IMG/M metagenome (GOLD analysis project Ga0209373, IMG submission 187173) | Freshwater pond sediment microbial communities from the University of Edinburgh, under environmental carbon perturbations - High... | ecosystem: Environmental > Aquatic > Freshwater >... | reverse complement strand
TCCCACGGCGCTGGGTCGTTGAGCGGACAATCGCTTGGCTCAACCGAAATCGGCGCCTCGCCAAGGATTTCGAAGCCACCCTCGAAAGCGCTCTCGCTTGGTTGATGATCGCCAGCATCAAACTACTCTCGCGACGAATCACTCGAACTTCAGCAACCTAACCGATTCTGAGTCGGACTCTCAGGAGTTGGAGCCGCCGACAATCCCGGCGCGGTTCAGTGCAAACGAGTTGGCTGTGCCTTGCAGACTGCGGCTTGCAAAGCCGCTTTGAATTTTTATCACGCATCGTGACTAAAAATAACAATCAAAAATAAATCACTAGGGCATAATCGCGCTCAGGTGAATCGTGTTTTCCATTTTGCTTTGGAAAATAATTATCCTTTGAACATTGCCCCTGTTGCAAGAAACATTGGCGCACCCTTCCATTTTTGCTGTGACCACCCGCCCCCTTGGCGGGGTGAAGGAAACACCGTGATCCAGTCCGAAGCCGTGCCGTCACCGATCACCGATGGTTCAGACAATCCGGTCAGCGTCCTGCTGCGCTTCCACTCGGCCCCAAACCAGGGCGCGCCGCTCCAGGTCGAGCTGTCGCGGGTTCTTGTGTCCCTCCGCAACGCGCCCGGCTGCCGGGCCGTGGTCGAGCTTGGACCGCCGCTGGAAACACCCGGCGACGTCTGTGTGGTGGCCCAGTTCGACGGAGCCGCATCCTGGAGACTCTGGCGCGACGGTTCCGAGTGGACAGGCTGGTTCGACGGCCCGTCGGAACGGGCCGGAGCGCCCGCCGTGCAGGAATGCCACGGTCCAGCCGCCAGACTCATCTTGCCCGCGCTCCATCCTGGGGCGCCGCCGCCGCGCCTCACGATGGCGGTGGTGATGTGGATCAGCGTGTATCCCACCATCACGGCGCTGCTGTGGTTGCTGTGGCCGCTGGTCCAAGGGTTCCCCTTGCCGTTGCGCACCCTGGCGCTGTCCGTTGTGATGGTCCCCCTGATGGTCTGGGTCATCGTGCCCTGGGTGACGGCGCGGCTTGCCCCTTGGCTGATGACAACGGGGCACCAGAGCGAATCGCGTCAAGCCGGAAGTGATTTGGCCCGTGAATCCGCTCGATGAATCAAAGCAGAAAGCACCGCTGCCTGATGCCCATTTCAAGCGCGCCGCTCGAACTGGAAGGAGGGCTGGGATGGGATTCGATCAGGTGCTGCTGCTGGCCAGCGCATGCTTTGTCGCGATGGCAAGCCCCGGACCCGGGGTTTTTGCCGTGGTGTCGCGGTCGCTGGCCATCGGATACCGGCGGAACATGCCGTTTATCGGCGGCATGGTTCTGGGCGACCTCGTGCTGCTGGGCCTCGCCATGTCCGGTTTGGCGGCGGTCGCATCGGTCCTGGGCGACGCCTTCAGGATCCTGACCTACCTTGCGGCCGGATATCTGATTTATCTGGGCATCGGATGCTGGCGTCATGCGACCGATCCGACCGTGCTGCCATCGTCATCGAACGCGCGCGGGTTCGCCAGCGGTGTCGCCATCACACTGTCCAATCCAAAGACCATCCTGTTCTACATGGCTTTCCTGCCGGCCTTTGTCGATCTGTTCCACTTGACATTGCTGGACACGATGCTGGTGGCCCTGGTTGTCGGCGCTGTCCTGTTCGGCGTGATGACAAGTTATTCGGTCGCGTCAGCGTCGGCGCGAACGCTGTTCCGCAGCCAGCGGGCGCTGTTGATCCTGAACCGTAGCGCCGCGTGCCTGATGGTCGGGACCGGGCTTCTCATCGCCCTGCGTTGATCCCCTTGAACGGACGACCTGTCGAAACCCTGTCCCTGAGAATGGAAGACCGGCCATGACCGAGCGGACCAAATATGTTCTCGATGAGACGCGGATTCCCAAGAGCTGGTACAACCCGGCGGCGGACCTGCCTGCGGCCGCTCCGGCGCGTCACCCCGTGACGGGGCGACCGATCACGCCGGACGATCTGAGCGCGATCATGCCAAGGGACCTCATCGCCCAAGAGTTGAGCGCAGAGCGTGAGATCGAGATTCCCGGCCAGTGCGCCGGGCGTACGCACGGTGGCGGCCTTCGCCGCTGTTCCGCGCGTGGGGGTTGGAGCGGGCGCTGGGGACGCCGGCGCGGATCTACTACAAGTATGAAGGAGTCAGCCCCACGGGCAGCCACAGGCCGAACACCGCCATCGCGCAGGCCTTCTACAACAAGGAGGCGGGCGTCGCGCGGCTGGTCACGGAAACCGGGGCGGGCCAATGGGGATCGTCGCTGGCCTTCGCGGGCGCGATGTTCGGCCTGGACGTCAAGGTCTACATGGTCAAGATCACCTACCATCAGAAACCTTATCCTAAGTCCCTGATGGAGACGTACGGGGCCGTCTGCGTGCCCAGCCCAAGCCACGAGACCGCCGCCGGGCGCGCCATCCTCGCCGAGGATCCCGAATGCAGCGGTAGCCTCGGCATTGCGACGTCGGAGGCCATCGAGGTGGCCATCGGCGACTCCCGAACCAACTACGCCGGCGGCAGCGTGTTGAACCACGTTGTCACGCACCAGACGGTCATCGGGCAGGAAGCCATGCTGCAGATGGAAATGGCCAACGACTGGCCGGATGTCGTGATTGGATGCGCCGGTGGAGGCAGCAACCTGGGCGGTCTGGCCTTTCCCTTCATCGGCGAACGGCTGCGGACGGGCTGCAAGGTGCGCGTCATCGCAGCGGAGCCAACATCCTGCCCAACCCTGACCCAAGGCCGCCGGGTTTACGATTACGGCGACGCCGTTGGCCTGACACCCTGCCTGATGATGCACACGCTCGGCCACAGCTTCGTGCCGCCGCCGCTGCATGCTGGCGGGTTGCGCTATCACGGCATCGCCCCGCTGGTCAGCCAAGCTCTGGCGCTTGGGCTGATGGAGGCGGTCGCCGTCCAGCAGACCGATTGTTTTGCCGCCGGTGTCCAGTTCACCCGGTCGGAAGGCATCGTGCCGGCGCCGGAATCAACGCACGCCATCAGGGTTGCCATCGACGAGGCCAAGCGTTGCCGCGAGGAGGGCCGCACACAAACAATTCTGTTCGCCCTGTCCGGGCACGGTCTGTTCGACCTGCCAGCCTATACGCGCTATCTCACCGGACAATTGCGCGATGAACCCTGCGATCCGGCGCGGTTGGACCGCTCGCTCGCCAAGCTTCCGGTCTTCGCGGAGCAATAGGGCCACACCCGCGTTTGCAACCGATCAGCGGGACTGCAACCATCGATTTGCGGTCCCGTCCCATGCGCCGGGCAGCCAACCCGGATGCTGGCTACGAGATTGTGCAGCCGTCCGCCCGCTCCACCACAGTGGCGTCGGCGATCAGCGAGCCGCTGCGGAACCGGTTGCGTGTGCCGAACAGATTCGGGTGCGCCGCGCGCAGGCCATCAATGACGGAGTCATAGGGAAAATCATCGAAATCGCCGTGGATACGGATGAATTCCATGAATTTCTGCCCATTGTCGTCGTAGGGGTGAGGCTGTCGGATTTCCCATCAAACTCCAGGGGCTTCATGCCATAGAGCTGGCAAAGCTTTCTATTGAAAACGGGTGTCGCCTTGACCCATCGCCCGCCGATGAACACCGACACGAGACAATGATAGTGGAAAACATCACCACCGACGAACTGGCGCAGTCGGTCAGAGGTGAGGTGGTTGCGCACGTCCGTCAGAACAAGTCGGCTTGGGATGCCAACGGAACGGACTGCGGCGGCGTAAACGATGGATTTGTGGATGCACAGCCCGCTGCCCGCCGCGATGATGGCGCTGGCCCGCAGGCCCGTCCGTGACATGTCCGCGCCGTAAATCTCGTACAGGATGTTGTCACGCACCGCATAATAGAGCCGGATCGCCTTCTCTTCCGCTGTCAGGTCGTCCTGATGCAGGGCCTGCTCCACGAAACGGCGCACCACCGATGACTGGTGGTCAAGAAAGCCGGTCGGACGGATCGTGTCTTCGAACACCATACCCTTCTCCCTGTCAGCGCTGCGTCGCGAAGGCTGTCGGCAAGGCGACCGTCACGGTCGTTCCCTGGTCCACCTTGCTGCGAATGGTGAGTTTGCCGTCATGGCTTTTTGTGATCGTGTCGCACAGATACAGTCCCAGCCCGTACCCGCCCGATTTGCGTTGGCGTGATTCGTCCAACCGCCAGAAAGGCTCGGTCATGTAGGGGATCTGCGAGTCCGGTATGCCGACCCCCTCGTCGGCGACCGAGAGAACCAGCGCGTCCGGGCTGCTCGTCGGCTGGGTCACTGTGACCGTGATCGATCGGCCCCGCCCATAGCGGATCGCGTTTGAAATCAGGTTCTTCAGCAGAAGCCCGACGCTGAATCCATCGGCGTGGAAGGTGTCGTCCGCAGTGTCCAGCACCAGCGTCAGCTTGTCGTAATACTCCCGGAATTCATCGACGATCTCGCAGAAGAAGGCCTCGACGTCGATCTCCTCCCGCTTGATCTTTCCCTCGTGGGACTGCAGGCGTTCGGTCTGGAGAATGGTGTCGAGGATTTCCTCCAGATTGTTGATGTCGCGTGAGATTTCCCGGCGCAGATCATGATCGGCAATCAGATCCTTGCGCACCTTCAACCGGGCCAGGGGCGTGCGGACCTCGTGCGGGATGGCCAGCAGCATGTGCCGACGGGCCGCGTTCACATGCTCGAGGCGCTGGAGCATGCCGTTGAAGCTGTTGGCGAGATCGCGGAACTCGCCGTAGGTCTTTTCCAGCGGCACCCGGAAGGACAGGTTTCCGTCATCCACGTTCTTGACCACCCGCTTGAAGACCGAAAAGGGCGAGGTCAGGTAACGGATGGCGACGACGTTGACGAGCAGGACCGTCAGAACCGTGGCGACGACCAGCCCAACCAGCGCCATCGCCTGGGTGGACAGCGAGCGGCCGAACTGGGGCAGCACGACCAGCGTGTTCCCATGGATCGCGGCGGCCATGTAGCGGTCGTGGAAAACGGTGATGGCAACACCATCGGGATCCCGGTGAATGCCGTCCAGAAGCGTTTCGAACGGCAGATCGATGTCGGTCGGAAGACGATCCAGGGGAAAGACCTCGAACCGCGCCCCGTCCAACCGGACCCGGCTCAACTCTTCCGGTTGGAAGCTGTTGACGACATAGCTGAACAATGTTTTCGACAGATAGCGCCGTGGATGCTCGTCTGCGACCCGTTGCAGGGACGAAACCGAAACGAGCGCAACAACGATCGTCGACACCAGCGTGTTCAGCAGCAGCAGCGCGAACACAGAATAGGAGGTCATTTTGCGAAACACGTCGCGCTCCAGGGTCATTCCGCCTGCGGTGTCTGGTCGGGTGGGGGGGTGGCCATCCTCATGCCGATCAGGCTGTAGCCGCGCCCGCGCACAGTTCGGATGAAGTCGGCCTTGGGGTTGACGGTGCGCAGCTTGTGCCGCAACCGGTAGACGATGGCGTCGATGCTGCGCGTGCAGATGCGGCTGATGCCCTGGAGCGAATAGATCAGATCGTCGCGGCTGAAGACCTGCCCCGGCTCCCGGGACAGGAACAGCAGAAGCTCATACTCCATGGAGGTCAGCACGACGTTCCGTCGGCCGACATGAACCCGCGCCTTCACCGGGTCGATGATCAGGTAGCTGTCGTCGAGTTGGAAGCAGATCAGCTCCTCGCTCTCGGGTTCGGCCACCGGAATCGGCTGGCTGCGTTCCCAAAAGCGCCGCCGCACCGCGTGGATGCGGGCAACCAGCTCGCGCGGTTCGAACGGTTTGGTGACGTAGTCGTCCGCTCCGGTCTCCAACCCGACCACGAGATCGGTGAGATCGGTGCGCGCGGTCAGCATGATGATGGGAATGCCCTTGTAGGCATCGGACGACATCCGAATCTGCCGACACAGCTCGAAGCCGTTGGTGTTGGGGAGCATCACGTCAAGCAGCAGCAGGTCGTAGTTTTCCTGTCGCAAACGCTGAAGCCCATCTTCGGGCGTGTGCGCAGCGTCGATGTCGATGCTGTAGGTCCTGAGCACCGGCTGCATCGCACACGCCAACTCGCTGTCGTCGTCGATCACCAGCACTTTCATGCGTGTTTCCCTTTCCGCCTGCCGATGCAGGGTTTGCAAACCATGCGCAATGGCAGGTTAACCATGTTCGGACACTCAAACCTAGAATGTATAGGAAAGAGAAACCCTGCAACCGTAATCACTTGGAAGGCTTCCGTACACGCTCCTGTCCCGGCCCGTCGCAGTGAAGGCGGTGAACTTCAGTCGGCCATCGATCAGGACCTTCGCATCCACGTCGGCCTGGACCAGGGCGCTGCCGTCCTGGGGCGACACGAAGGCGATCGCGCCAAGGTCCACGTCCGTCACCACCTCCTTGTAGGCAAAGCGGAAAAACAACTCGTGCCGGGACAGCGGCTCCTGAAGCCGCGACGCGGTGCCGCGCACGGCCCAAAGCGGTCCCGGGCGGGCGGCACCCGACAGGCCGGCGTCGAACCACGCGTCCATCGCGCTCTTCGACAGGCCGGATTGGTTGAAATGGTATTCCGCTGTCAGGCTGACATCCTTGTTGCCGACGATCCCGACGGGAAGGGACCAGTTGGCCCCCACCGAGACCTGATGCAGAAGTCGACGTCGCCCCGTTGCGCCCAGGCGATCGGCAACGGACGGAGGCAACGGGACGAGCCGATGACTCTCGTCAACCAGCGAACGGCGGTGTTGGGCGAACCATTCGGCGAAAAGGACCAGGGTTTCCGACACGGCCCCGCTCACCTCGGCCCCCACCCCCGGCTGGCCCGGTTCATAGAAAGCGTTCACTGTCGTGGACAGATTCTGCGATCCCAGCGGTGTCAGCTTGGCGTACAGCGCGCTTTGCCTGTTCGTGCGGTTGAATCCCTGCCCGAAGACGCTGCGGTCGGACAGCCATGTGCCGATGCTGTCGGCCATCGGCACGCGATAGCCCGTCACCAGAACGGCGTCCTCGTTGTGCCACACCCCTTGCAGCACGGCGGTCCCCAGCCGGTCCTCCCGCCGATCCGCCGTGTCAAAGCTGTCGGCAACAACAAGGCTGTCGGCCTTGAACCAGTCGGTCGGGTTGAATCCGGTCGCAACCCCGTTGCGCACGTTGATGCGCCCCGCCTCCACCGTCAGCCAGTCCGTCGCCTTCACGTCCGCCGCGAGTTCCTGCAGATCGACGTGACTGCCGGACCCGAAGCGGTAATCCTCGCCGTCCTTGGCCTGCGTGCGCAGGCGCAGGTTCGCCAAAAGCCCGACGCGCTCGCTGACCGAATAGCGCCCGATCATGCGGAGGTCGAAGCGCTGGGTCCAGTCCGGCCCCTGTTCGCCGACCGGCACCTGCGGATCGCGGTGGCCGTTCAACGACAGGATGGCGCCGGCCTGAAGCTGGAACGGCGCCAGTGACCGGGCGGAACCGGTCGGTTGGGCCGGTTGCCTCGCCTCGGATCGCTCCCCCATTCCAATCGCACCCGTTCCAATCGCACCGGGGGCCAAGCCCGACACGGCTGGAGGGTCGGACCGCAGGGCGGGGGAAATGGCATCCAGCGGCGGCAGATCCGGCGGCAGGTCAGGGGCACCCGTCTGGGCACCCACCCCTTGCGTGGACCAGATCAGCGCCACCCCCAGGACGGACGCCGCCGCGAGACGGCGCAGACTGTTGCAGGAGCCAGGCATGTCACTGTTTCCGGAAGTGCGGCAGCCAGCTGTTGGAAAACCAGGATGGCGGCAGATCCTGCGTGCGGTAGTTGGTCATCTTCATGACCGTGACCTTTTTCGGGTCGAAACCGTCGGCGATGATCACCTCGGTCGGCCGGGTTTCGCCCAGCACCGGCTCCCAGCCCCGATACCAGGCCACCTTCAGCAGGCGTCCGCTCTGCGCAAAGAACTGGCCCTTGAGCGGGCGGTGGTTGTTGCGGTCAACCCACAGGGTGATCGCGTGATACGGCGTGATCTCGCTTTGGGAGGCCAAGGTCAGGCGGTAGGTGGGACGGCTCTTGCGGTCCCCGTCGACAACCTCTTCCTCGCCCGCCAGTTCCACCGCGTAGTCGAGCGCGAAGTTGGCGGTGACAACATCACCGTTGGACGCGTTGCCCAGCAGCCGCTGGCGCGGAGACAGGCGCACGCTGGCCTTCGATGCGGGATCGTAGAACCACAGGATGTTGCCGTTGCGCAGCAACAGCTTGCCTTCGTCGCGCACCGGTTGGTTGATGTGCACCAGCGACAGGAACTGTCCGTTCTCCGTCTCCTTGCGAGAATGGGTCGTGACCAGGGTGCTGTCGGTCTGTTGGTTGTTCTCATAGGCGATCAGCGCGACATCCACGACGAACGATGTCTGCGGGTTGCGGATGGCGTCGGCCTTGGCGAGGATTTCCACAGCCTTGAGGGGCGTGGCCTTGGCGTTTCGGGCGACGAGGGGACCGGCCACCCCGGCCAAAAGCGCCAGCGCCAGCCCGACGCGCGTCAGATTGATGAGCGTCATGCGGTGCTCTCCTTCAGGCATGATGCAGGGCCTGGACGATCGGGATGCGGACCGCCTTGGAGGCGGGCAGGATCGACGCCACAACCGTGACCAGCGCCAGGAACCCGACCGTTCCGCCCAGCAGAAGCAGGTTGTCCGCCACCATCAGTTCGATGGTCATGGGGGCGGCGTTGCTGGGTGGGGTCCACTGGATGCCGACGCTGTTCAACAGCTTGGACACCACCACACCCAGCACCAGCGCCAACGTTGCCCCGAAAAGACCCAGCAGAAAGCTTTCGGCGAGGAACTGGCGGAACACGGCGGCGCGGTGGAAGCCCAACGCCCGCACGGTGCCGACCTCGTTGATGCGCTCCATCACGTTCATGGTGACTGTGTTGATGATCGTGAAAACGATCACCACCGCCAGGACCAGCGAGACCACGGCAAAAATGAACGAGAACATGGCGAAGACACGGTTGAAGGTGGGATCGACCTCGTTGAAGGTCAGGACCTCCATGTCCAACCCTTTGGCGGCGAGCGTCTGGGCTATCAGCGCCTTGACGGCCTGGTTTTCGTTCGGCTCGCTCAACTGCACCAGCACAACGGTGGCCCGCTTGGCATCGCCGTACAGCAGTTTGCGCGCCTGCTCGAAGGGCAGCATGATCATGGCGTTGTCAACAGCCCGCGACGCCTGGGTCTGGGCGGCGTTTACGAAGACGCTGACGATGTTGGGCGCTCCGCCCGAACCGGCGGCCAGCAGATCAAGGCGCGGGCGGGTGTCCCGGTCCTGCAAGGCTGGAAGATCGGCGGCGACCAGATCGGAGAAGTCCGCCCCCTTCGCGGAGGGCGGAAGAACGCGCGCCGGAGGATCCTTGCATTCGGTCATGCGCAGCGCGTCGCACAGGCCAAGCATCCGGGCCATGCCGATGCCGACGATGGCGCCTTCCGGATCGTCGTCGCGCAGCGGCAGGTCGCCCTGGCGGATGCCCAGATTCCAACTGTCCCACCGACGCATGCGGTTGTAGTCCGACGGAACGACGCCCTTGCCGATGAAGGTTTTGCTGTTGTCCTCGCGCTGGTTGCCAGCGATGCCGCCCAGCATCACCTGCGGCGTGATGACCGCGATTTTGCCCCGCAGCTCTGGCGCGGACAGGATGGTGTCAATCACCGTCGGGTAATGATCGATGGTGTAAGCGTTCGGATCGGCGGCACCATAATCCTGGTAGCCGCGCTTGAAGATCTGGATGTGGCCCTGTTCCTGCACGATGGAGGTTTGCAGGCCGAACCAGATCGACGTGACGAAACCGCCGAACAGCAGGATGGCCAGGCCGCTGATGCCGATGGCGAAGACCGTCATCAGCGAGCGCCGGGCGTTCCGGAACAGATTGCGGGTGGCGATTTGCCAGATCATGACAGTCTCTCCGTATGGTCGATCTGTCCGTCCACGATGCGCAGGAGACTGCCGGAGCCGTTGATCAGGTCGATGTCGTGGGTGCACAGAACAAAGGTCGTCTTCATCTCGTCCTGCATGCGCTGCATCAGGTCCACGATCTCGCCGGTCGTTCGGCTGTCCAGGTTGGCCGTTGGCTCGTCGGCGACGATGATCGACGGTTCACCGGCCAGCGCACGGGCGATGGCCACACGCTGGCGCTGACCGCCGCTCAACTCGCCGGGGCGACGTTGCAGAAAGTCGCTGAGTCCAACCGCGTGCAGGTACTTTTCAGCGCGCTCGCGGCGGTCGCGCGGCAACAGGCCCCGGCGCAGCAGGATGTATTCGACATTTTCCAGCGCGTTCAGCACCGGGATCAGGTTGAAGTTCTGGAAGATGTAACCGATGTGCCGGAGCCGGAAGTCGGCGGCGGCGGAGTCCGACAGGTCGCCGACGCGGGTCCCGAGGATCGTGACCGAACCGCTGTCGGCCCGATCAATCACCCCCAGGAGATTGAGGAAGGTGGTCTTTCCGCTGCCGGACGGGCCGAAGATGTAACTGGTCTGGCCCTTGGGAATGCGGCAGCTTATGTTGCGCAGCGCCTGGAACTGGACCCGTCCGGTTGTGTAGGATTTCGACACGCCCGAGAACTCGGCAATGCACTCCTCCGGATTGGGTGTTTCGGCCAAGCCAACATCTTGCCCTGTTCGGCTGGTTCGTTCGCGCACTGGGCTGTATGGTCCTATTTTCTCAAGGGAAGTCTTGCGTGGCATGGCGATGACCCGCATTCAATGTTTCGGATTTTCTCTGAGATCCATTAAATCATCGAAGCATGTATTATGGTGTTTTGTTGTGTGACGATTTGTTATTTTAAGTGCTGCGCAAGGTTGGCGCCTATCACAGACCTGTCAACGTCACAGGCCGAGCATCTTCGCGATGCGGTTTCGCTGGACCTCCGAGGTGCCGGAGTAGATCGTTCCCGCCGTGGCGTTGCGCAGATCCTTTTCCAGGCCGTATTCCGTCATGTAGCCATTGCCGCCAAAAATCTGCACGGCGTTCACCGCCGAAGCGAAATTGCTTTCACTGGCCAGCAGCTTGGCGATGGCGATGTCCACCGTGACGTTTCCGTTGGCCAGGAAACGCCGGGCCGTGCTGTACAGCCAATTGCGGGCGGTTTCCGTCCCGATCTTCATGTCCACGATCTTGTTGGCGACCGATTGAAACGACCCGATGGGCTGATTGAACTGACGGCGCGACCGGGCGTAGTCGACACAGCGTTCCATTCGATGCTGCATCTCGCCCACGTTTATGACAAACGAACACAGGATTTCCCACTTCATGACGTAATCGAGGATGGAAAAACCCAGGCCCGGCTTGCCGATCACGTTGCCCGCCGGAACGCGGCAATCGTCGAAGAACAGCTCGCACAGCGGCGAATTCCGCAGCCCCATCTTGTCGATCGGCTGCCCCACGGTGAGGCCGGGGGTCCCACGCTCCACCACGAACGCGGTGACGCCCCAGGCGCCAAGCGCGGGGTTGGTCCGCGCGTAGACGACAAACTGTTCCGCCACGGGACCGTTGCTGACGAAGGTCTTGCTGCCGTTCAGCCGGTAATGGTCGCCATCCGCCACGGCCTTGGTCTGCATGCTCATGGCGTCGGAACCGCTTCCGGACTCGGTGATGGCGTGCGCGCCGATCGCGGAACCGTCGCAGATGCGCGGCAGGAAGCGTTCCTTCAACGGGCGCGAGCCGAAGCGCTGGATGGGAACGCCTGCGCTGACGATGTGCGTGGAGACCGAAAAATTGATCCCGCCGTTGCGGCAGCCATAGCCCAACGTTTCCAGCACGCCCATGGTGGTCAGCAAATCCTGCCCCATGCCGCCCCATTCCTCGTCAAAGGGCAGGCGCAGGATGCCGGACTGCCGGATCAACTCCCACTTTTCCCAGGAGAAGCCGCCCTTGCGGTCGAGGTCGATGTGATCGGCGCTGAGATCGGCGTGCCAGCGGGCAAAGGCTTCCTGCAAGCTGCGCTGCTCGTCATTCCATTCGATCATGGTTGTGCTCCGCATGCTGCCCCGGCTGACCAGTCGGTCGAGCCGAAAGGGGTTGGCCGGGGCATGAAGTGCTGTGGCAATCGCCGGTGAGCAAACACCGACGGACGGTCAGTAGTGGGAGGACTGGCCGTCGCCGAGGGTGTGCCGCTCGTCGCCCTTCAGGGCTGGCGTGAACATGCACACCAAGCGCATGTCCACCTCCGGGTCGCCGATGAGATAGTGCGCATCGTGCTTGTCCAGCGCGTACATCACGCCTGGCTCAATGGCGTGGAGCGTTCCATCCATCGTCTCGACCGCGCCCCGGCCCTCGATGCAGTAGCAGGCCTCAAGGTGGTGCTTGTACTCCAGCAGCGACCGGGTTCCGGCGCGCACGATCGTGTCGGTCAGCGAATAGCCCATGCCATCGGATTGCAGCAGAAAGCGACGGCTGAGACCGGCCCCCCACTCGACCGTCTTGACATCGGAAAGATGGCGCAGAATCATGATGAATCCCTTTATTCGTTGTCAGATCACAATGGCGTCACAGAAAAAGTGACAAATGGAATCATCGTCTGACAGTATCGATGCCGTTCTTCTTAAGGATCGCGGATTGCGCGGGAAGAACCCTCCCGGATCGTGATCATCGAAGGTCACGGAAAGCGCGTTTGCGTCCGGCAGCGGATGCGGCAGAAGCCCGCCGAGCTGCACCAGGATCTCGCGCGACGCCGGAATCACACCGGACTTTGCGCCGGCTTCTGCACGACTGACCCGGCAGAGCTGCAGAAAACACTCGGCCAGATAAACCGGGCGATACACCCCGTCGCGCGCGGCCGCCAGAGACGACGCGCTCCGCCCGGCGGCGGCCAGGGGCCAACACTCCCGCTCCCGCCGGTTGCCCAGAAACACATTCTCGGGGCGCAGCTTGCGCACGGCGGCTGGTGGCACCGGCGTGAAGGGCCGCAAGACCGCCGGGCTTTGGCGCGCATCCCTCGGATGAGCGGCCCGGTGGACAGCGCCATGGCCAACGAACTCGGCGCAGATCCTGTCCCGTTGCGACAGGGTGCAGCGATGGGCGCCGTCCGGCCCATCGTCCGTCACCTGGATGTCGAGCGGCAGATTGAGCGCCGCCAGGGCGCGGAACGCCACCTCGAACCAGTTGAACCAAAAGCCGCCCCCGCCGCGCGGAGCCACCGCAAGCTCCACAGCGCCGAGGGCCATGTCCAGCAGCAGCAGTCCCGGCAGATGGCCGAGTGGGTGGTCAAAGTAAAACGGGTGGCTGGTGTCGGGAACGGCGCGGAAGCCGCCCGCACCGTCCAGGGATTCCAGCCGAAAAGCCGGAAGGGTGGCATCGTCGATCAGGGTGGTCATGGGATCGCTTCTCTGGGAAGGGCGGGGACGGAAGGCCGCAGCGCTTCGACACAGGCGAGCGCCTCGTCCACCGGATCGCGCCCATTGGCCTGCGCCTCCTCCATCCGGGCGACGAAGGCGCTGCCCACGATGGCGGCGTCCGCACCGACCGCGCGCAGCGCCTCCAGATGCGCGCGCTCCTTCACGCCGAATCCAACCGCGACGGGCGCGTTGCCAACCGCACGCAACCGTTCAATGACCGGCGCCAGAGCCGCGAACCCCTGCGGCGGTGTGGTGCCCGTCCGCCCATACTGCGCAACGAGATAGAGATAGGCGGTGGCGCGCCGCGCCGCCTCGTCCATCACAGCGGGGTCGGAAGAGGCGTAGCAGGAGGTCACGACCGGCAGACCGGTTCTTTCCGCCGCTTCGTAAAAGGTCGGGCCGAGCCGGGGCGGAAGCCCGTGCACCAGAAGCGCGTCGGCACCCGCGCCGGAAACCCGGTCGAGAAAGTCGGGCAACGGTCGGCGACGGACCGTGTGGCCCCAGTCGGCGAACAGCGCGATCTTCAGGTGCCGCAATTGCGGGCGCAGCCGCGCCACAAAGGACAGAACCCCGTCGGGATCGGTGCCGTTGGCCAGCGCGCGGTCGGCGGAACGGCGGATCACCGGACCGTCGCTGACGGAGTCGGGAAAGGGGATTGCCAGCTCCAGGCAATCCACCCGCGCCGCGTCCAGGGCCAGCAGCAGCGGTTCCAGGATCTCCAGGGGCGGATCACCAGCGTTCAGGAACAGAGCAAGCCCGATGTTGCCCGCTGCCGGAGCGAAGAAACCAGTCATGACGGCGCCGTCAACAGCGTGCGCATCGCTGCATCGCGCCCGCATGCGGGTTCAGGATAAGCGTGGAGGCGGTGATAGCTGCCGACCTCCCCGGTCAGGTGCCGGACCGCCGCCATGGCAGATTGCAAGCAGCCTTCCATGTTGTGGCCGAACAGATAGTCCCCGGCGAACGCCAAGCCCCGTGTTCCGTCCAGCGCCGACAGCAGACGCCGCCGCGATTCCGAGTAGTGGAAGCCGTAGGCGCACAGACCGCCAAGATGCCGCTGCACATGCGCGTAACGCAGCCGCCCACGGATGGGATGGATCCGGCGGAAAGCGTCCTGGGCGATGGACAGCAGCTGATCGTCGTCCAGCGTCAACAAGGGACGCGCCCGCCGCCCGGACAGGGTGAAGCGGACCGAATGGCGCTTGTGCATCCGGTTGGCCGAACAATGGCCCAGCGGACTCCCCGAATCGAACATGATCGAGTTCATCTCCGGCGTGAAAACATCCTCGTCATAGTCCGCATTGATCAGCGCCAGCGGGTGGTAGGGAATCGACGCCACGGCGTGCGCCGCCGCCGCCCCCAGTTCCAGAAAGACGGGCACGCGATGCAGCGGCGTGGCGACGACGACGCGCCCAGTGGGAATATGGAAGGGGGTGTCCCCGCAACGCCCTTCCACCCCGGTGACGCGACCGTTGTCGACGGCAATGCGGGTCACACGGTGCCCGGTGCGGACGTCGGTTCCCTGCGCCAGATGCTTGAACAGGACAGCCGTCGTTTCCGGCAGCGAATGGTGGCTTCCCTTGCCGAAAGAAGACAGCAGCAGCAGCAGCGTGGCGAAGGAGAATTCGTCGGGTTCGGCCGCGCCCATGATGATGGTGAACATGCGCAACGGGCCTTCGGCGAGGATCGCCGGAACATGCGCGTTGACCGGGCGGGGGTCGTAACGCAGCTCATGGCGGCGGATGGCGTCGCCGAAATAGGTCAGCTCATCCCGCTCCCGCGCGGCGCGCTTCAACAGGCCGTTGAACCGCAGGACACCGCGCAGGCCGACGCTGCGGATCATGTTCAGGCCATTGGTCAGCGTGGCCTTCTTGTCGAACGCGTGGAGCCGGTCCCGGATGACGATGTGGAAATTCGGATGCTGCCGGTCGAATGTCTGCGAATGGAAGCCGCGCAGAATGCCGTTGAACAGGCTCCAGTCCGACGCGAAGTTCTTTCCGCCGGTCTCAAACCATTCGCCGTTGTGGCAGACCGCGCCCGCCCGCCCGCCCAGACTCCCGGACTCCTCCAGCACGATGGGCGTCAGGCCCTGCAACCGCGCGAAATGCGCAGCCCCCAAGCCGGCGATGCCGCCCCCGACGATGCAGACCACCTCATCCATGAACGGTTCTCCTTGACCGCGGGGCCGCCGCCGCGCCGTGCGCCTGCGCACGGATTTTCTCGACAAGGCGCAGAGCGTCGCCACGCGCCACGACCGCGCGGGCAAGGCGGATGCCCTCCTCCCAGCCGTTGACGACGCCGCCGCCCAGCGCCAGGACGGCGGCGTTCAGACACACCGTGTCCACCGCCGCCGCCGGGGCATCCCCGGCAAGGACGGCCAGCGCGTGCGGCACGATGCCGGAGTCGTCCGGCGGCGGCCGCAGATCCTCCAGCGTGCCGCCCGCAAGTCCGAGCGCACCGGGGTCCAACTCGACCGTACCCGGCCCGGCCATGCCCGTCTCCGCGCCGTTGCCCGCGCCGTCCCGCAGAACGGTGTTGGGGGCGATGGCGACCAGCTCGTCCACGCCGAGGCCGTTTGTGCAGAACCAGAACCGGCGTTGCGGACCATCCCCCGCCAATGCCCGGAACAGGGGAAGCAGCGCCGGATCGGACAGGCCGGTGACTTGGACCGCCACCGGCACGTCGGCCAGGAAGGGACCAAGCCGGTTGAAGCGGCGCCCCAGACGCTTCATGTCCAACGGCATCACGGCCTTGGCAAGCAGGGTCAACTCCGGTGGGTAGACGTACGAACCGGCGAAGGCGATGCCGAACCGGTCCAGCATCTCCGCCGTCATGGCGGGCGATGTTGTCAGCGGAATTCCCAGCCGGTTCAGCAGGTCGATGGAGCCGCACCGGCTGGTGTAGGCGCGTGAACCGGTCTTGATGACCGTCACGCCCAGAGCGGCGGCGACGAAGGCCGCCGCCGTCGAAATGTTGAAGGTGGATGGGCCGCCGCCGGTGCCGACGATGTTGACCGCGCGGACGGATGCCGGGGCTGGTGCCGCAGCGCACCGGCGTTCCGACAACGAGGCGAGCAAGGCCGCCAGCGTGCCAACGTCCGGCAGATGCGTTGACAGGGAGGCCAGGACGGCGGCGGCCTCCGCCGCCGACACGGTGCGCGCGTGCAGCCGGTCCCACAGGTCCCGCCACGCGGTGACGGACACCGGCCGGTCCCGGAGCAGCAGGGTGCCGACGAGGTCGCTCATCGTTCAGGCCGCCGTCGGCTGTTTTGCCCGGTTCAGATAGGCGTTGATCGCGCCGACGGAGCTGAAATTCTCGGGCACCATGTCCATCACATCGATGGACAGTTCGTGACGGCTTTCCAGCCAGGCGATGACCTTCAGCAGGCCCAGGCTGTCGATCACGCCGTTGGCGATGAGGTCGAAGTCGTCCTCGATCTGGCCCATCGACACGTCGGGCATGAACTCTTCGACCAGGAACTGCTTATTAGAAGCGCGGAACGCCATCATGGTCTCCTTTGAGGTGGCATTGCAGAAGTTGGCGACGATCCACCTTTCCGGTGGAGGTCTTGGGCAGAACCGTCTCGACGAATTCGATGCCGGACGGAATGGCGGTGCGCGGCAGGCAACCGGCGCAGTGTCGGCGCAATTCCAAACTGTCGACCCCCGCCTGGGGCCTGCGCCGGACGATGGCGTGCAGGCGGTGCCCCGCCATGTCGTCCGGGACGGCGATGACCGCCGCCTCCTGCACACCGCCGTGCTCTTGGAGGACGCGCTCGACCTCCTGCAGGTTGACCCGCACGCCACGGACCTTGACGTGGAAGTCCTTGCGCCCCTGGAGCGTGATGCTGCCGTCATCGTGGCGGCGCACAAGATCGCCGCTGTGGAAGTAGGTGGTCTCCACGCCATCGCAGCGGCGACGCGAGAATTTGCCCTCGTTCGCCGCCGGGTCGAGATAGCTGGCGGTCTGGAACGGGGTGGACACCAGCAACTCGCCGACGCCAGCCCGCTCGATCACCGCGCCGTCTTCGCCGACGATCAGGGCACGCACGCCGGGCAGCGGCGCGCCGATGGGCAGGGGGCCGAGCGGCGGCCCGTCCGCCAGATCAACCTCGTGCAGGAAGCTGTCGTTGGTCTCGGTGCAGCCGTAAATGTTGCTGAACCGCGCCTTTGGAAACAGGCGCGGCAGAGCGGCCAGACTGGACGGCGGCATGCTGTCCCCGGTGAAGACGACGTGGCGGACGGCCTCGAAGGCACGACCGTCCAGGCGCGTCGCGTCGAGCAGCAACCGATACAGCATCGGCACGGCCTGGATCATGTGGATCGGGGTCGATTCCAGAAGCGTCAGCAGATGGACCGGGTTCGTCGCCTGGTCCTCCTCCACCAGCGCCACACAGCCGCCGCCCTTCAGCGTCGCCCAGATGTCGAGAAGACACAGGTCGAAGTTCAGCGGGGCATAGTTCAGCACCGTCCGGCCGGGTTCGATTCCGAATTGCGCGCAGCCCCAGTCGGTGAAGGCGTCCACCGCCGACGCCGGAAGCGGAACGACCTTTGGCAGGCCGGTCGAACCGGAGGTGGTCAGCATGAAGCCGCATTCGTCCGGCGGCGGTCCTTCGGGCATCCCGCTGCCCAGCCCGCCGTCCAGACCGGTGCCCGGCTGGGTCGGCGACAGGGGCGGAGGCGCGCCACCCCACACGACCGTCGTCTCCAGCCCGGGAACACGCCCGGCCACGGAGGTGTCCGGGGCCAGGATGCGGGCGCAATCGGCGCGGTTGAACAGGGTGCGCAACGCGGTTTCACCCAGCTCGACCGATGGCAGGACAAAGCTTTGCCGCACCATGAGGCAGCCGAGGATCAGCGCCACGGCCTGGGGCGTTTTCCGGGCGACGATGCCAACCGGACGCCGGTCGGGAAGGCCGATCGCGCGGAGCTGGTCGGCCGCCGCCGATGCCAGACGGTGCAACGCGCCGTAACTGGTCTGTTCTTGCCGGAACAGCAGGGCCGGCGCGTCCGGATGCTGCGCCATCCGGTGCAGGATGGCGTGCAGGAGGGGGGTGGATGCCATGGTGACAGCTCCCTCAGAGAACCGGCGATTTCAGGGCGTCCGCGACGCAGGCGACCACGTCGTTCCCGGTCGCCAGACGGTCGCCGAAGTCATCGGGCAGACCGACGCCGAAGGTCTTTTCCAGGATCAGCTTCAGCCTGAGAAAGGCGAGGGAGTCGACGCCCAGTTGATCGAGCGTGCCGGACAGATTGACGCCGGTTTCCGGCGCATCGGTGGTCCGGGCCAGCGCGGTTACGACGCCTGTGCGAATGTCCTGCAATGGGAGCATGGATATCACCCTTGTTCTGAAGCGTGACGGGAGAAGCGGGAAAAGATCAGGCTAGCGTTGTTGCCGCCGAACCCGAGTGAATTGGACATGACGTGCCGGAAGCCGCGCGCCTCCTCCGTTCCGGCGGTGTGGGACGCCAGGATGCTGTCCGGTCCGGACAGCCAGGGCATCCCGGGTGCCCGTTGCCGATGCAGAACCGACAGAAGCACGGCCGCCTCGATGGCCCCGGCGCTGCCCAGCCAGTGGCCCGTGAAACCCTTTGTGGAGCCGACGCACACCGCGCGCAGATGCGGGCCGAACACCGCCTGCAGGGCTTTCAGCTCTTCGCGGTCGTTGGCGGGCGTGCCGGTCCCATGGCAGTTGACGTACTGGATGTCCGCCGGTGAGAGTCCGGCTGCGGCCAGCGCCCGGCGGCTGGCCGCGACCAGTCCGTCGTGACGCGGCGCTGTCGCGTGGTGGCCGTCGCTGCTCAACCCGCCGCCCGAAAAGACCGCATGGATGTCGGCCCCCCGCGCCAACGCATGGGACATCCGTTCCAGCACCAGGAAGCAGGCCCCCTCGCCCATGGTGATGCCCCGGCGTTCGGCATGAAAAGGGCGGGCGCCTTCCGGGTCCATCGCGCGCAATATGTTGAAACCGGCGAAATCGACGGCCCGGATACGGTCAGCGCCACCGGCCTGCATCACATCGGCGTCGTCGTTTTCCAGAATCGACTTCGCCCAGAACAGGGCGGCGGCGCTGCTGGTGCAGGCCGATGTGACATGGACGAGCGGCCCGAACAGCCCCAGCCGGTCGAAGCAGTGGCGGCCCAGCGCGTTGACGCCGTCGTCCGCCGGTCGATGCCCGGTCGCGTCGAAATCCATGCCGCTGATGCTGCCCAGCGCCAGTCCGATGCGGTCGCCTGTGGCCAGCCGGGCCGCGTCCAGGGCCGCACGCGCGGTTTCCGTGGTCCCGTCGATGAGCGCCTCGATGTCCTGCACCGGCCAATGCAGATGCGCGTTCCCGGCCTTGCCACCGCCGACCGGAAAGCGGTCCACCGGCTTTGGTCGGCGGATGCCGCCGTCCAGCAGAGACCCCAAATCCTTCAGGGTGCGCCCGAACGGTGCGTTGATGGCGACGCCGGTGATGACGATGCGGTCCGTCACGCGCGCCCCTCCCTGTGCGGTTCGTCCCAACGGCAGCACACCGTCAGGACGTTTCCCCGACCGGGGGGCAGGACATGGATGCGCGTCTCACCTGCGGTCCATTCCGTCCAGCCGCGCAGCCTGTCCACCAGTTGCGGCAACGGGTCCCGCGCGGCGTCCAACCGCTCCACGGCAAAGCCGGATCCCAGCCGCTGGGCGGTGTCGGCATCATCGGTGCTCGCCAGCAGCCGCTGGTTGCCGCTCCACGCCGTCTGACGGTCGAGGAAGGCGGCAAGCGCGGCGGCGCGCCCGTCCTGCACCGGCAGATGCGGACCAAGCCGACAGGCGGTGATCACCGGACCGGCGGCGGGGTCTTGCGGTCGGCCGCTCTGCGGGCCGCCGTCCGGCCCCAGCAACAGGGCGCGCACCTGCCCTGCGACCAGTGTGGTTCCGACCGGTGTGTTTTCGTCGTAGTCGAGCGCCAGCACATGGGTGGCATCCCCGCGACGCAGCAGCCGGTCGGCGAAATAGAGCACCTCTGCCGAGCCGCCTTCGGACGTGAACAGGGCCGAGGCCGGACCGAGGCAGCGGAAGTGGCGGGCGATGGCGAAGAGCGGGTAGAATTGGTTGGCCTTCGAAAAGACCACCGGGTCGATGCCGTAGAGTCCCTCCTCCTGGTATCTGCGGGTCACGCAATCCAGCATGTCCAGTTCCCCGAAGCGGGAGGTGCCGACCACGCCGACCGTGGTTCCGTCCACTGGTGCGGCCATGCCCGACTGGGCGAAGAGTTGCTCGACCGCATCGTGAAGGCCGCGCGACAGGGCGGTGTGGTCGCCGTGCTTGAGAAGATGCTCCGGTCGGTCGCAAACGAAATGCCGGTCCGTGGCCGCGAGGATGCGGATACCGGCCTCAACGCAATGGGTCATGCGCTCAATCCTCCCAACAGGACGAAGGGGGCGAGGGGAAACTGCGGGTGGTCTCTGCTTTCAACAGGAAGGGGGTGGTGGCGTCGATGACGCTGCGACCGGCCCGCCCGTCGCCAGCGCCGCGCGCGTCCAGCCACGCGGCGCCTTGCGAAGGGTCCATGGGCAGATTCGCAAAATCCGCGAAGCTGGTGCAATCGGTGCGCAGGTTGGACCGCGTCACCACGGCCCACAGCAATTCTTCCTCGTTGGCGATGTCGATGTCGTCGTCGGTGAAGACGACCAGCTTCACGAAGGGGTGCCGCGCGAAGATGCGACGGGCCAACGGGGCGAGGCGGCCATCGTCGTCGGGGCTGGTCTTGGCGATCCGGACAGCCAGCAGGAGCATGCCGCCGCGAAATGCAGGTCGCGCACCAGGGTGGCCAGTTCGGGTTCATCGGCGGCCAGCGACAGACCGACGGACACGGCACCCGCAATGCCCAGGATGACCGACTGCTCCCGGCCCGGCCCGATCACCGCCTGATAACAGGCGTCGCGCCGCGACGTTACGGCACGGACGGTCATCACCGGCACGTCCGGCTTTGTCCGGCCATCATAGCCCAGGAATTCCGGCAGCGAGATGCCGGACACCGGGCCGCGCCCATCGACCGCCTCGTCCGCCACGGTTCCGTCGAAATGGCCCTCCAGCACGATTTCCGACGCGGCCAGCGCAACAGCGGGTTGGGTCAGGGCCGGGGCGCCAGCGCGATCGGTTGCCCGGCGAGCGCGCCCGCCACCGTCAGCTTGCCCACTCCGGGAGGGAGGAAGGCTGTCCCCAACGCCGACGCCACCACCGCAGCGGGCGGCGCACCGATGTTGACGGTGACGGGCAACCGGTCGCCACGCGCCGCTGCGGCGTCGAACAGCGCGCGCAGACGACGGCCCGGCACCATCCAGACCGTCAACCGGTCGCGCCCGATCACCAGCATCCGGTGCACGGACAGCGCGTCCTCGCCCCCTTCAGGGTCGCGCGCATGGACCAGCCCCATGGTCACATAGGGACCGGCGTCGCGCGGGGTGGCCGTCAGGATCGGCAGACGGCCCAGATCGACAGGTCCTGGCCAGATCTCCTGCCGACAGGGCGGGAGAGCGGTCCACACGGGGGGCGGCCCCATGGCCAGCCACCCCTGCAGGCGGTCCGGGCGCACGCGCCGGGGCAGGCCGGGCAACCAGCCGCGCACCCGCGCCTCATCGCCGTACAGTCCCAACAGCACGGGGAGACTCGTCGCGTCGACGCCGCTGTCGACACCGCTGTAGATGGCCACATCCTCCGCGCCCCTTCGATCGGTTGCGGGAACGCCCGCATGGCGCTCCGCGAAGTGTCGGGCGACATCCGTCCGCGCCATGGCCTGGGTGTATTGGTGGCAGCGCGTCGGGGCGTGAGTCCGCAGGGCGGCAGGCGGGATGATCCATCATGCCGCTTCTCCCGCCATCGCCCGGCGGTCGGCGGTCCGCTCCGCCAAGCGGGAGAACCAGCCCGCGATGTCGCCGGACAGCAGCAGCCCGGTGCCGATCAGCAAGCCCCGGTACCCCGCTCCGATCAGGCGCGCGGCGTCCTCCGTCGTGCCGATGCCGCTGGCGCTGACCGGGCAACGCGTGCCCGTCCGTTTCGCCAACGGCAGCAGGGACAGGCTGTGTCCGATGTTCCCGGCGTCCCGCTCCCGGCGGGCGATGTCCTTGTTGTTGACGGCGACCACGCAACCGGGGTCAAGGCGCAGCCCGTCCAGCTCCTTTTCCGATGACGCTTCGATGAACGGTGTCAGGCCATGGCGCTGCGCGGCGTCCGCCAAATGGCACAACGCCGAACGCGGCAGCAGGCGGGCTGTCAGCAGAACGGCCGCCGCCCCCATCCCGGCCGCCTGCCGAATCTGGGCCTCCCGCGTGATGAAGTCCTTTTTCAGCACGGGAATGCCCGCATGGCGGACCGCTTCCTCCAGCATGGCATTGCTGCCGCCAAACCATGACCCCGTCACCACCGAAAGGCAGGGCGCGCCGACCGCCCGGTAGGCCGCCGCGATCTCCGCCACGGAACGCCCACGCAGCAGGTCGGTGCCGTCGGAGGCGCGCGCCTTGATCTCCGCAACAACGGGGATCGGCGCGGCGAGCAGGGCATCAACGAACGCGCTGGCCATGATCCCCTCCCCTCTGTTCGATGGTCTTGGCTCCGGCGGTCGTTGGCCTGGCGGTCGTTGGCCCGCAAGACGTCCAGCGGCGGCTGATCGCGGCGATGCGGGCCGGGCACAGCCGACGGTCGGCGTCACGCGCGTTGCTGTCCACGTCGATGCCGAAAAAGCGTTCGTCCAGGATCGCCGCCTGATGAACCGCGTGGTTGTCGGCGGAGATGCCCCCCGCCAGAAAGAAGGGTCGGTTCACCTCCTGCACCAGCGACAGCGTGGTCGCCGCATCCAGCGGCTGGCCGGTGCTGCCGACCCGGCCATCGGCAGCGACCGTGTCCATCAGGAAACAATCAACCCCGGCTTTTTCGTAGGCCCGGATCACCGGGCGTTCGACGCAACGCTCGCCGCGCACATGCAAAACCTTGACGATGCGGGTTCCGGCCGGCAGCGCCCCGCGCAGCGCGTGGACCAGCGCCGGCGTCTGGAAGCCGTGCAGTTGCACCCACCGCACGCCCGATTCATCAACCGCCCGGCACAGGGGAGCCACGGTGTTGAGGAAGGTGACGAGCACCGGTTCCAGCCGACCCGCCGGTTCGCGCGCCGCGCGGGCCGCTGCGGCCAGACGGCTCAGTTCGGCCAGCGACAGATTCGCGTGCCCCCCGTCGATGCCATGCCACAGGCCGACGAAGTCGACCGGCAGCCCGCGCAGGATTTCGATGTCGTCGGTTTGTGTGAGTCCGCAAATCTTAAGTCGCATGGCGCACCTCCATCGTGGCGTCCGCGCCGTCGGGGCGGGGAGCGCCTCCGGCCTTCACCGGTGCATGGTTGAACGTGACCAGCAGCGCCGGTGAGATGAGCAGGTCGGCGAGCAGCGCCAGGAACGCCCCGAGCGTCATCAGCAGGCCGAAGGACTGAAGATTGTTGAGGGAGGAGATGATGAAGACGCTGAAGCTGGACATCACGACGACCGTGGTCGTGAAGATCGGCACACCCATATCCTCAATGGTCGCGCGGATCGCCGCCTCGACGTCGCACAAATTCTCGAGGTTTCGTTTGTACTGAAAGAAATAGTGGGTCGTGTCGTCCACGATCAGGCCCGTGATGATGCCGCCGATCAACACCGTGAAGGTGTCGAGCGGAATACCCATCGCCCCCATGAAGCCCAGCAGGAGGAGGAACGGCACGATGTTCGGCAGCATGCTGAGCACGCCAAGCCGTACCCGCCCCAGGCTGATGCACATAAGGGCTTACACCAAAACAACCACTCCCTTTTGCTTTCGGGGCGAGATGGTGTAGTTCCACTCTGGGTGGAAGTCATCGCCGGTGAGAGCGATGGCGTCCATTTCGGCGTCGCTCACCTTCAGCCCCTTGGGATAGTCGGTGGTGTCCAG
>Ga0209373_10001747_pt1 | contig 24237 bp, 19 predicted proteins | sample Higcelweek5metaG_FD_187173 | JGI IMG/M metagenome (GOLD analysis project Ga0209373, IMG submission 187173) | Freshwater pond sediment microbial communities from the University of Edinburgh, under environmental carbon perturbations - High... | ecosystem: Environmental > Aquatic > Freshwater >... | reverse complement strand
TGCTGTGCGGCGGCATCCAGGAAAATCCCATTGCGGAGCCAGAATTCAGCCAGGGCCGCCTTGGCCTCGGGAAGTCCGCCGTCCGCGGCAGCGCGATAATGCCGGGCCGCGGTGATGCCGTCGGACGACATTCCCTGTCCGAGATCGGCCATGTAGGCAAGAAGGAGGTGGGCTTTCAGGCTTTTTTCTTCATCGGCCTCCTTCTGGAGCTGTCCGATGACCGCCTTGAACTGTTTTTCCCGTTCTTTATCGTCCCTTGTCTGAAGCGCTTTTATGTACATGGTTTCCCCCTCGGAAATAATTCCGGAGGTCATTTTAGGCGCTTCTTTCGGAGGCGGGGGAGCCGCCGGTTCCGCGGAAGGGCGGAACGGAGTGCAGGAAGAAAGAACCACAAGAGAAAAGGCGATACCCGACGAAATCATTTTCGCAACCATACCGGACCTCCCTGGTAAAAAAGCATCAATGCCTTTTGGTTTTCAATATGCCGGCGCCCATGCTCAGGATGAAAACCAGGCATGCGCAGAGCACGATTGTCGCTCCGGCCGCTGTTCCGGCCCACTCCTGGGCGGAGATCAGCAGTCCCGCTATACCGGAACATACACCAATTATGACGGAAATCCAGAACATTTCTCCGGAACTTTTCGATAAATTTCGCGCCGCGGCCGCCGGAACGATCAGAAGAGCCGTCACAAGAAGCACTCCGACCGCTTTGACGCAGAAGATCACCACCAGTGAAAGCAGCAGGACATGGGCGTATTCGTAAAATGCAACATGCACCCGGTGAATCCGGGCGAGCTGGGGGTTCAGTCCGATTGCGATCATCCGGTTGAATGCGAAAATCTGGAACAGGAAAAAGACGCAGGTCAACAGGAAAAGCGCCAGAATTTCATTCCGGCTGATGGTCAGGATGTCGCCGTAGAGGAACATCTGCATGTCTCTCGCAACATTGGGATTCCGGCTCACAAGCGCAAGACCGAACGCCACCACCGCCGAGAAAAACACTCCGATCACGGTGTCCGAGGACAAGGCCGTTTTCCGCTTCAGAAACATGATCCCCGCGCCGATCGCCAGCGCCAGCAGGGGCATTGTCACATCCGGGCTGACCGCGAAGATGAGCCCCAGCGCCACGCCCGCAAAAGTGCTGTGTCCGATTGCGTCGGAAAAGAACGACATCCGGAAATTCACCACATGGATTCCCGCCGCGGCCGAAAGCGGCGCGCAGAGAAGAATTCCGAGAAATGCCTCCTGCATGAAACGGTATTTCATACAGTCGAAAGGCAGCAGTCCGAGCCAGTCGCAAAGTGTGTTCAGCAGGATTTGCATGAGCATTTTCCTTCCTGACGGTAAATATTCATGCTGCCGACATGGAGGCCGAACGTTTCGTGAAGCACCTCCGGAGTCAGAACCTTGGCCGGTTCTCCCGCCGCAAACACTTTCTTGTTGATGCAGATCACGTGGGACGCGTGGGCGGCGACCATGGAAAGATCGTGGCTGATCATCAGTTGCGTGAATCCGCGTTCCCGGCGGAATTTCTCCAGCAGTTCGCAGCAGAGCTGTTCCCCTTTGAAGTCCACCCCTGCCTCGGGTTCGTCCAACACCATGAGTTCCGGTTCCTGCATGAGGGCCTGCGCCAGAAGCACCCGCTGGAGTTCGCCTCCGGAGAGTGCGCCCAGCGCGCGGTTTGCCGCCTGTGCGCATTCCACGGAATCCAGGTATTCCAGACATTTTTCACGGAATTTGCGGGAGATTCCGAAGAATACGGGACGGCGGACAAAGTTGCCCGCGAGGAATTCGATTACGGTCAGAGGCATGTCGCGGTCGAAGTTCAACTTCTGCGGAACATATCCGAAACGCGGCGTTTTTTTCGTGAAGTGTCCCGTCCGGCTTCCGAACTCGATTTCTCCTTTATAGGGGAGTTCTCCGAGGATCGCCCTCGTCAGGGTGGTTTTTCCGGCTCCGTTCGGACCGACGATCGCCGTACACATTCCATACGGGATTGAAGCGGTCACATTTTCCAGAATATCGACGCTTCCGATCCGCACCGAGAGGTCCCGGATGCGGATGGCGGTGTGTGTGGCACAGGAGCACTGGTGGACGTCATGGTTCATTTTGCAAAGAGTCCCTGGATGACTTTCAGATTGTTTTCCATGACCTTTTCATAATAGTCGTCGGGAGCATTCTCAGGACCGGTTGCCACGGGATCCAGCCGGACGGTTCGGATGCCGCATTCCCGTGCAAGGGCTTCCGCCGTGCGCGCCGGATACTGCGGTTCCGTGAAAATGACCGATATGTTCTCTTCCTTGATTTCATGGATGAGATTCTTCATTTCAGCGGCGGACGACGCGGATTGTCCGTCGGAAATCGTTGCCGCCACTTTCAGCCCGAGCGGTTCGGCGAGATAATCGAAAATTCCATGCTGGGCGATGATCGAGTTCCCTTTCACGCGGGACGAAAGCGCCTCGATCTGTTTTTTCAGCGCATTCAGTTTTTCAAGGTAAGCCTTTGTGTTCGCACGATAGCGGGCGGCGTTGGAGGGATCCGCCTTTTCAAGTCCCGCGGCAATGTTCCCGACCATTCCCATGGCGGTGATCGGGGAGGCGAAAAGATGCGGATTCAAGTCTCCGTGCGAGTGTTCATGTTCCCCTGCTTCCGCGTGATTGGGGTCGTGGTCATGATCGCAGCCATACTTGCTCTTCAATGCGTGGAGTCCCTTCGTCGCATCGATGATGACGGCGTTCGGATTCATTTTCGCGAGGGGTTTCAGGACGAAATTGTCGAGTCCCATGCCGTTCCGCACGACGATCAGGTTTTTCGTTCCCAGTTTCCGCATGTCGGCGGGAGTCAGCACATAGTCGTGGGGACATCCCGTGCCGGGGGGGACGATCAGTTCCACACGCACATCCGGACAGTTTTTTGTCAGGTTTTTCGTAAAAAGATAGATCGGGTAGGTTGTACAGAAAACGGGTCTTTCTTCCGCGGCGGACAATGCCGCCGCACAAACGGCCGAAAGCAGAATGAACCAGAGTTTCTTCATGGAAGGTTCTCCTTGTTTTTTGAATTTTTCCTGCCTGGCCCGGAAGCGGCGGGAGAATGACATTCGATGGAAAGACCGTCACAGCTTCCGCAGCGGCGGATGGTATGTTCACGGGCAAATGTTTTCCAGTGCTTGCGCTGTTTTTCGTTCAGAAAGCCGACTCCGCCGCAGAGGGGGCAGGTTTCTCTGAGCGCATGGAGGATGGCTCCCCGAATGAATTCCGACTTATTGGGCAACTTCTCCAGCGCGACCAGCAGTTCATCTTCGGCCTTGAAAGAAATCACCGTGTTTTTTTTGTCTTCACGCATAGGAAAAAATCCTTTCATTCGACCCGGTACAGTAATACAAAGTAATATTTTTTCAAGGCGGATCACGAAAATTGAACATAATATTTACAGAAAATGAGCGGAAAAAATCCCTGTCACGGCTGAACACCGGACAGGGAAGTCAATGCATGAAGGAATCTGTTTCGGAGGATCAGTTCTTGAAATCGTATTTTTCGCCGTAGCCGTAATGTTCGATCACGTAATCGACATCCTTGTCGCCGCGTCCGCTGCAGTTGGCGAGGATGGCGCCGCCGTTCGATTCAGAGGCGCGGCGGATGGCGTATGCGATGGCGTGGGAGCTTTCGAGGGCGGGGATGATTCCTTCATAGCGGGAAAGCTTGAAGAAGGCGTCCACGGCTTCCTCGTCGGTAGCCGTCATATACTGGACCCGTCCGAGGTCGCGCCAGAAGGCGTGTTCCGGACCGACGCCGGGATAATCCAGCCCGCTGGCGATGGAGTAGACCGGGGAAGGGGAGCCGTCCGCCTCCTGAAGAAGGATGCTGTCGAACCCGTGAAGGATTCCGCGTTTGCCGTAGGTCATGGAAGCGGCGTGATCGCCGGTCATGGGGCCGCGTCCGAGCGGTTCGACGCCGCAGAGTTCGACGGGATCGTTGAGGAACCCGGAGAACATGCCGGCCGCGTTGCTTCCGCCGCCGACACATGCGCAAACCATATCCGGCAGGATTCCGGTCATGTCAAGGAACTGTTGACGGGCTTCGATGCCGACGCACATCTGGAAATCGCGCACCATCTGCGGGAAGGGGTGCGGGCCGAGCGCGGAACCGATGCAGTAGATGGAATCATTGTATTCCTTCAGATAGGCCTCGAAGGCGGCGTCGACCGCTTCCTTGAGGGTTTTGAGACCGGCGGAAACGGGAATGACCCGTGCGCCGAGGATTCTCATGCGCGCCACATTCGGGGCCTGCTTGACGATATCGACTTCGCCCATATAGATATCGCACTTCAGTCCGAAGTAAGCGGCGGCTGTGGCGAGGGCTACGCCGTGCTGTCCGGCGCCGGTTTCGGCAATCAGTTTTTTCTTGCCGAGGAATGTTGCCAGCAGACCCTCTCCCATGCAGTGGTTGAGCTTGTGCGCTCCGGTGTGGTTGAGGTCTTCCCGTTTCAGGTAAATCTGGCAGCCGGTGCCGATTTTGCGGGAGAGCCGGTCGCAATGGTAGACCGGAGTGGGACGTCCCTGGAATTCGCGGCGGATGCGGCGGAGTTCATTGATGAAGCGGGCGGAGTGGCAGATGGAGTTGTACGCGTTGGTGATCTCTTCGAAGACAGGCACCAGTTCCGGCGGAAGAATGGCTCCGCCGTATTCCCCGAACCGTCCGTTTTTATCCGGGTAGTCCCTGAAGTAAGTCCTGTAATCCATGTTCATCTCTCCGTTTTGTTTACGTTTTTCGGGTAAAACTATAATATAACTCCGGACGGGGCTGTTTACAAGACGGTGTTTTTGTAAAAAAATGAGTCCGGGCGGGCTTCCCTGATTGACAAAAGGGGCATTCGGCGTTATATTTCTGTGTGATGATTGAAGTGATTTTGGAAAGGGCTGAAACAATTATGGCAAAAAGAGTTGTCGTTACAGGCAGAGGACTGGTAACTCCGCTCGGAAACGGGCTTCCGGAGAATGTTCACTCTCTGAGAGAGGGAAAAACCGGCACTGTTTTCATGCAGGAATGGGCGGACCAGGGACTGGATACCCGGGTGGCGGGCATGTCGGACCGCGAAGTCCAGTGTCCCATGTTCAATGTCAAAAATGTGCGTTTCATGGCCCCCAATGCGCGGATGGCCGCGGCCGCGGCGTATGAGGCGTTCGTCGAGGCCGGGCTTCCCCCGGAAAACCTTCCCGACCGCCGGATCGCCATGATCAACGGCTGTGCCGGAAGTTCCTATGAAACCGTCTACAGAAACATGTCCACTTTCGAGCGTACCCGGAAGCTCCGGTCCTGTTCTCCTTTTTCCGTTCCGAAGATCATGCCGTCCTGCGCGGTGGCCAACATGTCCCTCCTTTTCGGCACCACGGGCGAAAGTTACGACATCAGTTGCGCGTGCACCAGCAGCGCCCTTGCGATCATCGCCGGAGTCCGTCTGATTCTCGCCGGTGAATACGATATCGTTCTTGCCGGAGGTTCCGAGGAACTTTCCTGGGCGCAGGCGCTCGGTTTCTGTTCCATGCGCGCATTGTCCACCCATTACAACGACTGTCCCGGATCCGCAAGCCGTCCGTTCGACAAGGGACGCGATGGTTTCGTCCTCGCCGACGGCGCCGGCATGGTGGTCCTCGAGAGCGAGGAGCATGCCCTTCGCCGCGGCGCGCTTCCGAAGGCGCTTCTTTCCGGATACTATTCCAACAGCAACGCGATCGACATGGTCATGCCGAACGCCGACTCTACCGCCGAAGTCATGACACGGGCTATTGAAAGCGCGGGACTCCGCAAGGAAGATATTTCCTATGTCAACACGCATGGAACCGCCACTCCGGTCGGGGACCCGATCGAAATGGCCGGCATTCACCGGGTCTTCGGGGAACACAAGGTTGCCGTCAACAGCACCAAGTCCATGACCGGACACATGATCGGCGCGGCGGGCGCGGTTGAAGCGATCTTCACATCCCTGATGATCGAGAATTCCTTCATCAGCCGAAGTGCGAACCTTGAGAATCTCGAAGAAGGTCTGGAATGGGCCGACCTCGTGCGCGAGACCCGGACCGGCGTTGAAATGGAACATGCCATCAGCAACAGTTTCGGATTCGGCGGATCCAACGCCACTCTGGTGATCTCGAAATACAAATGAGCGGTTCCAATCATTCATCCGGCAATTTCCGCCCGAAGCTTCCTTCCTGGATTCGGGTCAAGGTTCCCTGCGGCGAACAGCGCGCCCATGTGGAGGATTTGCTGAAGATCAATTCGCTGAATACGGTCTGCCGCGGCGCACAGTGCCCCAATCTCTGCGAGTGCTGGCACCGGGGAACCGCCGCCTTCATGATTCTGGGGGAACGCTGCACCCGGAACTGCCGCTTCTGCGCGGTGGGTCACGTGGAAAAACCGCTTCCCGATCCGGAGGAACCGGCGCGTCTTGCCGAGGCCGCCGCTTCCATGAAACTTTCCTTTGTCGTGGTGACCAGCGTGACCCGCGACGATCTCCCCGACGGCGGGGCCGCCCATTTCGCGAAGACCATTCAGGCGCTCAAGGCGAAGATTCCGGGAGTGAAGGTCGAGGTGCTGACTCCGGATTTCAACCGGGTCGAAAAAGACATCCGCACGGTGTTGGATGCGGAACCGGACGTATTTAATCACAATGTCGAAACGGTCGAACGTCTGACGCCCCTGATCCGTTCCAAGGCCCAATACCGCCGTTCCCTCGAAGTCCTGAAAATCGCATGGGAGATGACTGGCGGAAGAATCCCGGTCAAGTCCGGAATCATGGTCGGTCTGGGCGAAACCGACGACGAGGTTGTCCAGACCATCCGCGACATCCGCGAAACAGGCGCCGAATTTCTCACCGTCGGACAGTATCTTCCGCCTTCGAAGGATCACTGGAAACTGGAACGGTATGTGGAACCTGCTGTTTTCGACGCATGGGGCGAGTTCGCCCGGAACATCGGGTTTACCCATGTCGCAAGCGGTCCTCTTGTCCGCAGTTCCTATTACGCGGAACAGCTCGCCGGGGACGGTTCTATTCTGCATGTCAAGATCTGATTTTCCTTCTTTCCCACGTTTCTCCGTTTCTGCATCGGATTCCCTTGATTTTTTTTAAAATATGGAATATATTACAGGTTGCAATCTTTAACCAATCACAGGAGATTACACATGGGAAAGACGACAGCGCAAAAGATTTTCGAGGCTCACCGGATCGACACTCCAGCCGAAGGCGTCTCCGTGCTTTCCCTTGACCGGGTATTCTGCCATGAGATTACGACTCCGATCGCGATCAACGATCTGGTTGAGAAGGGCAAGGACCGTGTCTTCGACGCCTCCAGAATCAAGGCGGTCATTGATCACGTCACCCCGGCCAAGGACTCCAAGACCGCGGAACAGGGCAAGACGATGCGTGAATGGGCGCGCCGCCACGGAATCAAGGATTTCTTCGACATCGGCGCCAACGGCGTATGTCATGCGATTTTTCCTGAAAAAGGATTTGTGCGTCCCGGATTTACCATTATCATGGGCGATTCCCACACATGTACGCACGGCGCTTTCGGCGCTTTCGCCGCGGGCGTCGGCACGACCGACCTTGAAGTCGGAATTCTCAAGGGCGTCTGCTCGATGCGTTCCCCGGACACCATCCGGATCCGGATCAACGGAGCTCTGCGGGAAGGCGTCTACGCCAAGGATCTGATCCTGGCGATCATTAAAATGCTCACGGTCAACGGTGCGACCGACAAGGTCATCGAGTTTGCCGGTCCGGTCGTGGACGCCATGGGAATGGACGCCCGCATGACCCTCTGCAACATGGCGATCGAGGCGGGAGCCACCTGCGGCATCTGCTACCCGGACATGACCACGGTCAAATACCTCTGGCCCTTCATCAAGGACGAATTCGCCTCGCCGGAGGCCGCGCTCAAGGAATACTCGAAGTGGCTGCCAGACGTCGACGCCGAATACGTCAAGGACATCGTAATGGATGCTTCGACGGTGGAACCGATGGTCACGTTCAACTACAAGCCGGATCAGGTCAAGCCAGTGCGCGAAATGGAAGGCACGAAAGTCAACCAGATCTACATTGGATCCTGTACGAACGGCCGCATCGAAGACCTGCGGATTGCCGCCTCCATCCTGAAGGGAAAGAAAATCAGTCCGGATGTGCGCGCAATCGTTTCGCCCGCCACCCCGAAAATCTTTGAACAGGCTCTTGACGAAGGTCTGATCAAGATCTTCATGGACGCAGGTTTCTGTGTAACGAACCCGACTTGCGGCGCATGTCTGGGAATGAGCAACGGCGTGTTGGCCAAGGGGGAATCCTGCGCCTCCACGACGAACCGCAACTTCAACGGACGCATGGGCAAGGGCGGCATGGTCCATCTGATGAGTCCGGCCACCGCGGCCGCGACGGCCATCGCCGGTCACATCACCAATTCCCCCATCTTCAAAGGTTGAGAAAGGCAGCATCATGAAAAACTTCAGCGGAAAAATTCTGTTTCTGGACCGCTCGGACATCAATACCGACGAGATCATCCCCGCCAAATATCTGACGGAACTGACCAAGACGGCCCTCAAGCCCTACTGTCTCGAAGACCTTTCCCTGCCCGGATTCGATCCGCGCCGGGACATCGCCGGAAAGAGCGTGATCATTACCCGCGCCAACTTCGGCTGCGGTTCCTCGCGCGAACATGCACCGTGGGTGCTGGAGTGCAACGGCATCAATCTGGTCATCGCCGAAAACTTCGCCCGGATTTTCCGCCAGAACATGTTCAACTGCGGACTGATGGCGATCTCCCTTTCCGCGGAGGTCATTGACGACATTTTCCGGACTTTCGCCGGTTCGGAAGCCTCCTGCGAGACGGATATGGAGAACTTCACGTTCACCATTTCCAGCGGAACCGCCAGAAAGGTCTATCCGTTCACGATCGGCTCCTTCGACCTCGATCTCGTCAAGGCAGGCGGCTGGGTCGATTACGCGGACAGCAAATACTGACGTTCCCCCTTTCTGGATTCCTCACGTGCGACAGCCTCCCCCCGGGGAGGTTTTTTAATGTATTTGTCAAATTGTACTACAATTTAAAATTTTTCTCTTGAAAATTGTTTTCGTCCGCGTTATTGTATGATCGGGTTCAAGAAGAAACCGGAAGATAATTCAGGAGAGTTACGGATGAAAATGGAGAAATTGTTCGAGGGCTGGATCGAAACGGAAGACAAGCCCGCCTACAGCGGATGGCCGACAATCATCAATGCCGGAAACGACAAACTGATGGCGGTCTGTTCCGGCGAACGGGAACAGCATGTATGTCCCTTCGGACGAGTCTGCCTCTATACTTCCACGGACGGTGCGAAGACATGGAGCAAACCGCAGCTTCTTTCCTCCGGCCCCCTGGACGACCGGGACGCCGGACTCGTGGTCGCTGCGGACGGCTCCATCCTGATGAATTATTTCACCAGCATCGTTTTTTCGGATATTCATGAAGAGAATCAGATTCCTCCGCATTGGCTGAAAATCGAAAAATCCATCACGCTGGACACCCTTTTCCATGAACACGGTTTCTGGATGAGACGTTCCACCGACAGCGGAAAGACTTGGTCGCCCAAATATCCGGTGCCCGTCAACAATGTGCACGGACCGACGCTTCTGGCGGACGGCTCCCTTCTGTGGGTCGGCAAGGAGCTGGCCTGGTCGCATACCCAATCTTCCCGCATGGGGGATCGCGTGATCGCCGTGCGTTCCACGGACAACGGTCTTACCTGGCAGATCGTTTCCACGATTCCGGAAGTCTCCGGACAAGATCAGCGGGATTGGCATGAAGTCTATGCCGTCCAGTCGAAAAACGGAACGGTCATTGTTCAGATACGCAACCACAGTCTTTCAGGGCGGTCGGGTGACATCACTACTTGGCAGACCGAGTCCGGCGATAACGGACATACCTGGTCGATGCCGCACGAAATCTGCTATGGATTCCCCACCCATCTTCTCAATCTGCCGTCCGGTTCCATTCTCATGGTGTACGGCTATCGGCGACAGCCGTATGGAAACCGTTTCCGCATCAGCAAGGACAATGGATTCTCCTGGTCGAAAGAACACATCCTCAGCGACGACGGGGAAAATCACGATCTTGGGTATCCCTCGACAGCCTGGCTGTCGGACGGTTCGCTTGTCACGCTCTGGTATGAATCGAAGAACGGCAGAGCAAAACTCCGCTACTGCCGCTGGCGTTTGTCTGAATAAAAGAGAAAGTTTTCCTGGGGAGAAAATTCTCCCGGAAAAAGATATTCCGTCTGAAAGTTCTTCAGACCAGTTCGATCATTACGGCTTCGGGCGGGCAGAAGAACCGTTTCCAGAGAAAAGTCGTTCCGACTCCGGCGCTGACATACATTTTTGCGCGGCCTGTTTTGTGTTCATAAAGACCGTATTCGAATCTTTTCCAATGTTCGGACGACGTCAGCAGCGCTCCGAAGAAGGGAATGCGGATCTGTCCGCCGTGCGTGTGTCCGCAGAGAACAAGATCCACGTTCGAGATTTCATCATCGCTCATTGCGAGCGGAACAGTATCCGGATTGTGGGCGATTACACACTCGAAAAGAGGTTTGGTTTTTGCCGGAATATATTGGGGATTGCCGCGCCGGAAGTCATCCATCCCGAAGAAACGGAGTCCGTCGTCCCCGTGGAATTCGCTGTTGACCAGCAGTTTCAGGGAAGCGGTCCCCAGTCCGTTTTCCCATTCATAGGAGGGAACCCATGGGCGCATTCTGTCCCAGTTGCCGTACACCCCGAGTTTCTCTTTTTTCGGTTTCATCGCGCGGAAGAAACGCACCACATCCGGATAATAGGACATAAAGGCCAGCATGTCGCCTCCGAACAGCAGATAATCCGGCTGAAATTCTTCGCAGGTTTTTACAAGCTGGTCCTGGATTTTGTCCAGACCGCGCCATGCCGTGAAACGAGGAAGAAAAGAGAGATTGGTCTGTGGGCGGATATGAAGATCGGAGAAGAAAAGCATCCGGGTTCCGGAAAGCACGGACGCCTCCGTCCGGAGCGTATGCCGGTAATGGACATGACGGAACCAACCGTTTCCGACGCAAGCGGTTGACAAAGCGCCCCGTCCGGCCCTTTTCCAGCCGCGGGGCTCGCTTCTCAGGGGAAAACCGTTCACTCTTCCTGTGACAATTCTTTGGCGAGAGCGGGCGGAAGAGCGGCAATGTTTTTGACCGTGACCGTGGTGCTGTCGGGTAGCGTCACGGAATTACCAAGCTGTGCGCCGAGGAGCGATTCGCCGAATTTTGTTTTATAGGAAACCATATTGCGGTCGGGATTGCCGTCCCATGCGCCGACGATCCAGTAAACTTTTTTGGAACCGTCCGCGCTTTCGAGCGTGACTTCCGTACCCATGGAGACCTTGGCCGTGTCCGCCTTGAATTCTAGGAAGTCCACGGGCTGAACGGTTGCGACCAGAGACTCCAGTTCGGACCGGCGCCTTTGGAGGAACCGTCTGCGTTCCTTGGCGGCGTCGTATTCGGCATTCTCGCGGAAATCGCCGAATCCGCGGGCGTGTTCGATGGCCTTATTATTCTCCGGAACCTGGACCTTGACGATATTGTCGAGTTCCGCGATCAGCGACTTGTACGACTTCATGGAAGTCATCGGCGCCGCCTGCGGTTTGCGGATGCCAGCTCCGTTGTCTTGCGCCTCAAGAATCTTTTTGCCTTCGCCGCTTTCGATTTGGGCGGTGAGTTCTTCCGAATGGCGGGCGAGTTTTACGAGGAGGCTCTGGCATTCGCCGGGAACCATGTTGCGCATGCGCTGAATCGAACTGATGATGGAGGGAATGTTGGAACCGGCATTCGCCAGAATGAATTTCTGAAAATCCGCCTTGTCGAAAAGGTTTTTCTTGAGTTCGCGCTGGGCGGCGGTCCATTCCTTGGGGAGTCCTTCCTCGGAAAGGGCGCGGGAAATGTTCGCCATGGTGATGAAGTCCTGAATCTCTGTTGGATACTTTGCTCTGCTTTTCCAGATGGCGAGAATGATGTCCGAACGGAGGTTTTCCGCGGAGAAAAGAGCGTCGGAAATATCGTCGATCGCCAAGGTGTCTAGAATGATCGTGAGACAGCGGAGCGGAAGAATCGTTGCCAGTTTGGCGATCTCGAGCCGTGAATAAAGAAGCGATGCGACCTTCAGAAAGCCCGGGAAGAGACGGACGGGCAGACGGCCCCAGACTTCCAGATTTTTCAGGGGAATGGAGTCCGTGACCTCGGCCGGGAAGAAGGGGACTTTTCCGCGGATTCCCGAGAACAGAATTCGCAATGTGGCGTCATCGGCGGAATCTGCCAGCTGGGCGATGCATTCTGCCAGCATTTCCTGATCCTTCGGCGTCATGCCGGGACGGATGTTCGAGAAGAGTTTCGCCAGTCTTGCGGCCACTTCGGGGGACACTTTGCTCTCTTCGGGCGAGAGCGGAGCAAGCAGCGTGTGAAGTTCCAGAATGCTTCGTGCGTCACGGAAGGTCCGCTGTTTGGGAGTGGCTATCACCTTGGGCGTTTCTTTTTCCCACCATGAACTGAAATCTTCCTGTGACAGAAGCACGGGAACGAACATCTTCTGAATGATTTCCCTGCATTTGGTTTCCGAGAGTTCCCCGAGGGAATAATGGTTCAGTCTTTCGCGGTAGAAGATTGAGTCGCGGAGCGAACTTTTGTTGGTCGAGATGATGTTGGTCATTTCCATGCTGGGCTCAAAGAAATAACAGCCGCCCAGCGCGCTGGATATCGGAATGGAAATCTGTCCGCCTGTGGAGAATGTGCTGATCGCAATGGAGGCGACGACTTTGTCCACGTTGATGATGCGTCCCCACGTCTTGGACTCGAACTGGAATACATAGGCGCTGGTTTTCAGCTTCTGGAGTTTGCGGATGCGGTGCGCCACATCGTGAACGCAAACCGCCTGGTCGCGGGCTCCGACCGCTTTCGCCACTGCGGGACTTGAAATGTAGGGGGGTAAAAATTTACGGATCGCACTGTGAAGGGCGATCCGGAAAGAGGAGGAATCCATGACGGAGTGTTCGGCAAGGAAAAGACAGACGGATGCTTTTTCCTCGCTTTTGAAGACGGACTCGTCCCACGTGTCAAAAAGAAAATCAAAACTGGCAATGGATTCCTTGAGAATTTTGAGGTCGGCGATTTGGATTTCTGTGAAAAGTTTTATCACGGCTGCGTCATTGTTTTCCTGAGCTGCCGCCATAATCAGGTCTTCGAGTTCCTGTTGTCCGGTAATCATTGGATTACGCTCCTTCTCTTGAGAGATTCTGTTTCCTTGTAACCTGTAAATATATACCTTTTTTATTCGTTTTTCAATATTTGGAATCAAAAAAAATCTTATTTATCGCGCAAATATACAGCGATAATGGACTCTATGCGTGAAAACGGGGTTCCGGGAGCACGCGGAAATGATATTTTTTGAAATTGTCTCCGCATTGCGCTTGAAAAACAGTGATTCACCGTTATATTATGCCCATCAAACGGCGGCTTAGCTCAGTCGGTAGAGCGATGGAATCATAATCCACAGGTCACTGGTTCGAGTCCGGTAGCCGCCACCATATTTAGCCTCAAAATAGTGGGAGTTGCGCCATTTTTGCGCCACTTCCGCTTTCTTTTTGCCATTTGACCTGTATATTGAGTCATATTCAGTCGTAACGGGGATCAACATGGGAAACAGAAAAGTGAAACACATTCCGCTCGAAGTCGGCAGTATCTTTCAGAGAATTTCCGGAGGGAGCTTCCATTATCGCTTTCAGGTGGATGGAAAGCGGAAGACAATCTCGCTGGGAACCTCCGACGAAAAAGAAGCCATGGAAAAGGCCAGACAACAAATCCCGATTATTCGCAGCGATACGGCTTCGGTCATTGCCGAACACGTCAAAGTTGCCAAAAAACTGGAATACCGGAAACAGCCGCTCCCCCTTCATAAAGTTTGGGAAACCTATGCGAAGCATCCTGAACATTCCGATTCCCTGCCGCATGAAATCAAAATGTATCAAGCCGACTTTTCCCAATTCGCCGACTTTACGGGGCCGGACAGAGATTTGCGTGAGGTAACCCAGGCCGATGCTGCCGTCTTTGCCGACCACCTCCGCGATATGCCGATTGCCGTAGGAACTCATAATCGGAAGATCATTCATATCAAAAGGATTTTCAAGACGCTGCTCGACGATACGGCACAGAATCCGTTTCAGGCCAAAACCCTTTTGCGGAAGGAGCGGGAGGAGCAGGGGCTTTATCCGCACCGGACCAGTTTTACCAGTGAACAGGAGCAGGCTCTTCTTCTGGAACTGGAAAACCCGAAACGGAAACTGATGAACAAAGAAGAAATCTGGATGATCCATCACATGGGAATGTACACAGGCCAGCGTCTCAAAGACTGTGTTCTACTTCGCTGGGACAAGGTTGATCTTCGGGGAAAAAGAATCTGGGTGAAGCAGTTCAAGACAGGGAAGGAGGTCACCCTGCCGATTGCGGAGCCTCTCATGAAGGCTTTCGTCAAGGCCCAGAAGTGGAGCGATGAAACCGGGTATGTCTGTCCGAAGTCCGCCCGTCGTTACAACAAGACCGATTCCAAAGGGGACAACGTGGGCAACAACCTTGTCAATATTGATGTTCTCCGGCCCATCAGATGGATCGGATTGACACCGTCTGTGAAGGTCGATGGACGAAAGAAGCGCATTACTGTTTATGGTTTTCACAGTCACCGGCATTATTTTGTCAGCGCCTGTGCGGAACATGGTGTACCGGCGGCGACGGTAGCATCCATCATTGGTGACAACTCGGACATCATCCAGAAGTATTATGTTCACGTCGGGAGTGCTGCACAGATGGAAGCAATCAAAGCGGTTTCGGCATCCATCGATAACATTGCCAGAACTCCCCAGAACAGAATCGATGATGCCGTTCGGTTGATCGACTCCTCAAATGAACAGCCGGGAGAGGTCCTGAAAAGTGTTCGTTCCATTCTTTGTGACTGATGCCCGATGCCAAAACGGAGAAACAGAAGAAAGCGGAACTGCTCGAAATCCTGAACAGCACAGAAACTCCGGAAAAGCGGCTCGAACAGTTGCAGCAGTTGTTGAAAAACAGTTGATTCAAAAACCGGAGAATGGGAGGGTAGAACCGGAGAATGGCCCTCTTTTCCCGGATTTTTGGAGGGGTAAACCGAAGTTTTTACCCCCTTTTTCGGAGGAGGAAAGATCGGACTTCCGCCTCAAAATTCCGACTCCGATCCTAGGAATGCCTTTTCCATATATCCCGGAAATTTTTAAACGATTGATTCCTCTCTCCCGGATGAACCTTGACGACCTTTCCCGCTTTTTTCTTTCCTCCTGACAGTCCCCAAAAGAGATTTTAGGATGCCAAAAAAGCCTCTGGATTCCGGGGAAAATAGGGAATTCGGAAGTCTGTGGAAATGCCTGTAATCCTCCTTCCACCCTTTTCCCCTTCCCCCTCTCCAGATCCTCCAGAGGCTTCAGAAACCCGCCCTTTTAGCCGACTTTTTTTGAAAGAGACAGTGACCTCCGAGCCCTTGAAGGAGACTGCTCAGGACATGGAAACAATCGAATATTTTTGAGAAGAACCCATTGCCCTCGAATCCCGGAGATCGTCGATTCCTTTTTTTTTGCTGCCCTTTTTCCCCGCCTGACCGATCCATCAGCCCCCCTTGAAAGCGTAAGTCAGCAGAAGAAAAACCCCGCCGATCCGCTGCCTTTTGGAAAGGTTCAAGCTCTTTTTCTCTGCCCCCCGGAAAATGAAAAAACGGCAAAACAGAAGTCCCCGCATCCCCTCCGTCCGCCGGAAGGGATACGGGAAGGATCAGGGAAGATAAGGAAAGGTGCGCTTATAAAAATCGACGACCTGCGGATCGACTTGCACATCCGACAGACGGAGCGGACGGTTCAGTGTAAAGCCGCTGATATTACGGACCCGGGAAAGTGCCGTGTAGAGTTGTCCATAGGAAAGAGGATAGTCGCCCAAGACAAGGTGCATCCGGAGAAGTGTTTGTCCCTGCGCCTTGTGGACCGTCATCGCATACGCCGGAGCCAGCGGTAATTGAACAAAACAGCCGACGCCCTTCGAAACCACGGAGTCCTCGCCGTTTTCCTTCTGTTCGATTTCATAGACGTAATTGTCCCAGCGATAAGGGGAGACCGTCACCACAGCCCCTCGCAGCAGTTGAAGCGTGACTTGCGGGGTTTCCGGACGGTAGCGGATCACAGTTCCAAGATCGCCGTTGACGTAAGTATAACGACTCCCGATCGAAGGCCGCAGAGCGCCTTTATTCGCCAGCACCAACATCTTCGCCCCGATCTTGACGGTGAGGTTCAGGTCGGTCGGCAGTTCATATTCAGGAAAAATACCGTGAATGCTTCCGGCATGAACGAATCCCGGATCGTCAAGCTGTCCCATCGCCTGCTGATTGATCTTCTCGGCCTCTCTCCTCCGACAGCATAGCACCGGCGGTAGACAATGCCCGGGAGAAAAGTTCCTGATACGCCGCTCACTGAACCCGAACCACCTTCCGATGTCGCTTCTCAGAGTCCGGATGGATTCCAGCATCGAGAGGAACACCGGGTCTTTCTGGCGATGAACTTCCTGAAGAAAGAGGTTTTCAAATTTCAGACTTTCCCAGGCCGGAGTGTTAAATGCATAAACACCGCCGAGGTTCCGGACGAAATACGGATACAGTTCTTCTTCACAGACCGGGGGCAGTTGGAAGAAATCCCCCACGGCAACGATCTGTTTCCCGGCGAAGGGAAGACAGCGAAAAGGCGGAGGCGAACAGCGGCGCAAGGTCTGATCCATGATTTCCCAGATGTCCGCGCGAACCATGCTGATCTCATCGATGACAAGCGTATCCACCGTGGAGAACAGCCGGACAAGAGCCGGATCGATGTCCTCTTTCAACATTGCGATTCCCTCCGGAGAAATATGGAAAAAGCTGTGGATCGTGAATGCCGAATGCAAGTTCCGGGCGGCAAATCCGGTAGGCGCAAGGCAGATGACCCGTTTTTTGGCGCGCCGGACAAACTCGTTGACAACCACACTCTTCCCGGTGCCTCCTCGTCCGGTCAGAAAAACATTGGCCCCGGCAAGCATCCGGGAAAGAGCGTATTCCTGTTCCGAACTCAACATGCGACGCCTCCCCTCATCAGCGAGCAGTTGAACTCGCGCAGACCCGGAGGCAGGGCTTCTTTTGTGTAGATTTTGGCAATATAGGAACAGCAGCGGAATCCCTCCTGAATCAGCGGAATATGTCCAGACGGGATAATCATGCCATTGTTCATCGGTGTCCCCTGAAAGCCGCCGTTGCCCAGATGAACCAGACCAGCGGGAAAAGCCTCAATCCCGTAAAAGAGTTTCAGAGTATGACTCCAGATTCGGTTGGCGTCTATCGGGTAAAGAAAATAATGAAGCCCGCCATTTCCGCCGTTGAGAAAAAGGTAGAGGTGATAATGGAAGTTCTCGGAAAACGACTGCTCCACGCACCAGATATAATGAACTCCGAACTTTCGCAACGTCTCCACATACAGTTCCACGAAATGCTGGAAACAGGCATTGTCCGGGATCGTTTTCAGGCCTTCCGGAAAGCGGATGGTCAGCCGGACAAGTAGAACTTTTCCGAACCGTAAAAAAGCGTCCTCGTAGCGTTCAATGAGTTTATCCAGAATAATGGCTCTGTATCCCTTGACTGGAACCGATTCCTGAGACAGCAGGGGATAGCCGCAATACGAGTTGTCATAGATGATTTTTGTGTAAGCCATAGTGTCCTCCTGTGGGTTGATGGCATAGGAGGACGGTTGAACGTAAAATAATACACAACTCCGGCATGTGTTTCATAGACTCAGATGGATGTTTTTGAGTTCAGAATCAGGGGGAAAGAAGGTTGCTCAGAGTAGGTATTAGTAATATAAATAATAAATAAGGCAGTTATTGATAGGTATAATAAATAGAACAATTATTGGTTTTATAAATAAAGTAATTATTGAAATTATAAATAAGGCATTTGTATATGAGTCTGATTAGCAATTATTATGAGTTCAATGAATAACGTAATCCTGAAGATTATTGAGTTTATAAGGTAAATGATAAAAAAAGTAAGCTGTATACGAGCATTGATGGTCTATAGAAATTGAATTTACCTGAATCGTAATGGATACTTCACCGTAGATGAAAAACACCCATAGAGATCCATGAATTATTACAACTGTTCAAAGAATATAGGAAACGATATATCCATTCTTTTCCCTACCTCATAAAAAATTACCTATCAACATCATGGTGTGCCTGAAAATAAGATAAGGAGGCACACCATTATGAACTCCAACCAACTCCGTCCCAGAACCGTCAAGATCATCTCCCAGCTATTGAAACCATTAGTCGAAGAAGGCGTCATCTATGTTGCCGAAGAAGAGATCATCCACTCCAATTTAAAACATCTAAGCGAAAAAGGAGAGCTCTTCCCCATCATCACTCCGAAGTTAGTGACTCAGGAAGAAGCAGCCAACATGCTTTCCATAGGATTATCAAATTTCAAGAAACTCGAAAAAGAAAATTACTTCCCCTTTACCAGACGCATGGTTGGCACCTCTGTCAGATACCGTAATCTGGATATCCTGAAGTTCATATTGTCGAAGGAAAAGGATGAACAAGAAAAAGCAGGACAGTGAAGATTGAATATCCCTGAATTTGAATAGAAAATGAATTCAATCCCCAAGAAATTCAACTCAATATGAAGTTCCCAAAACACATGAATTTTTAACCACAGTCGGCAGAACCATCCAGTTCTGTCCGGCTGGTAATCGTAGGTAAGGCTTAGTTTGAATTTGTAACCGCCAGTCAAAAGTGTTATACCATTGAAAAATAGAGATGTCCTATATATGTTTTTCAGTCAAATGACATAAAGGAATCATGAACAGCTTCTAACGTATTTATCGTATGCGGTGTATTCACTCCTGTCAGTTTTCCATGCCAAATTCCTTGACAGTAGTCTTTTAGATTTCCATTCCGGAAACGAAAATCACGAAAATCGAAAACTTGTTCATAATGCCGTTTTACAGTTCCGGTAGGATCAAGACAAATTACATCGATTTTTTTTAGATGCCTATTGTTTTTAATTGCCGCTTTCAAAAAATATTGAAAATAAGTATCATTCAATGGCAAAGAATAACCGATAAACCTGATTTCATTACATTCCGTTAATAGAGTGTAGGCATTTCTCCAAACCGAATTTAATGGAGAACTGATTGCCTTTGCCCATGTTGGAGGAATGATATTTCCTGTGGCTAAGTCCCCATGAATTTTGAAGAGCATAGGGGTTACCCAAGACGGATCATATTTTCCTTTTTCAAAAGACAATCGCGGGTCATGATCATAAAGATAATCTCGGTTAAAGTAATCGACTATAGATTCAAGGAGACAATCATAATTCAAACTAATAATAGAATAGGTTCTTGTCGTATTTTCTTTCCGGGAAACATGAAGTGGTTTTCCTGCTGGAGGGTCTTGCCTTCTGCTTATTTCTAAATTAAATAGTGCTGCCACAAAGAACCCGATTTCCCTTGCAGATCTTCGAGAAGTTGAGGAAGAGGAAAAGAGGCAATCTATCCAGTTTGCATATCCAGGAGTTGTTATATCTTTTGCAGAAAACGAGTAATAAGAAATGACATCCTTGATAAATTTGCTAAAATCTGTTTTTTTCTTTCGAGAGTTTTTTGTCAATACGGATTCCATATCGTAAATGGATAGAATTTCTTCTATATTGAAAAGATCTGCTTTAAAATAATTCTTCACTCTTGCCAAATCATCCAAATGAGAAAAAACAGAGGCAAAACTTTTATACTCCACGGGAAAGTCTGCAAACATATCTTTTGCTTTGGATATAAAATTACCCATGACCGGAACCCCCGCAATAGCAGATAGTCCGGCCCCAATAACATATACGGTTTTCTCTTTCATTGACGGTGCTGCTCTCTATGGTTTTTCATGATAATTCTAACTCCTTTTAATTCAAGCACTGTTTCAATTTATGCCTTATGCGTTGGTATCAGTTCTGTCAATTAATGCAGAAACTGTTCTTTATGTCAAAAATACCACATTTCTTTCTTTGAAGGAAAACCATGTTGCTGTGTTCATATCATTGCCACAAGGTTTTCTCTCGTTATATTTGAGATTCTGATGCAAGAAAATTATAAATACGGGTTTGTTCTTCAACTGACAACTTTTTCGGTTGAGAACAAATTACTTTTGGGATGCCTGTAGTAAAACAGACCCAAACGGCACATTCATCTAATTTTTTCCCCGAGCATAATTGTAGCTTCCAGCCCGGATAATTAACGATTGGTTGAACAAACAGATTCATCGTCAGTTTTTGTCTGATATATTCTGACAGATAGGCGGCTTCTGCTTTGGCTTGTTGCAGGGGTGAATCAATATTACGATTTTCTGTTTGTACACGTTCGCAGTCATAAAAAATGGTAGACTCATTTTCCAGCTGACTGACTGCTTTGGTCTCGACAGTAAATACACCTTGTGGAGCGATGATGATATGATCGATATTTCCATTATTTGTTTGAAAATCGTGTAAGATATACCAATTATTCTCTGCTTTACATGAATTCAAAAATTCACCGACAAAGACTTCTCCCTCAAGTCCTAATTCTAATTTTTGACACTCAACCCGCTGTTTCCTTTCCCATTTGCGGATAATGAAAAAATAGATAAGGAAAACTCCTGTTATTACAAGATAAAAATATGGAATGCATACTATCCCAACAGCTCCCAATATTGCGCCGACATATAAGCATACCGGTCCGAAAAGAAAAAAAAGAACATATAATGTCTTTTTTTGAATGGTTTTCCGTAGATGGTGCCCCGGTTTTCGCAAGGCTGTCGATGAGAGCGGTGATTGCCGATTATTTTTCATCGATCTGTTTTGTCTCTCCCCATTTGAAATATATTGAAGTATGTAAAAAAGGATACGAAAATCATTTTGTTAATATATCCTTGCTGAAAGTGAAATGCAAATACGTAGAAAAAGTCTTGTCGGGAGTTCAAATCTCCAGACAAGACATATTTTAACTGAAATTCATATTGTCGAAAGAAAAGGAAGAACAAAAAGTATCAGGGCAGTGAATATGAGAGGTCCTGTGCCCTAGTAGGAAATGGACTCGAATATTATGAAGTTTAGCTCAATATAAGTCCCCTGATACATGAATTTCTAACCACAGTCGGCAGAATCACCAAGTTCTGTCCGGCTGAAATTTCTAGGTAAAACCTGGTTTGGAGTTGTAACGGACAGCCCAAAGAATAGTATTCAAATACAGAGCCACAGGAGGATGCCTTCAAATAATCATGGATTTTAAACTTTGTTAAGCAAAAAATGTTTTCTCTGGTTGAAAACGATTTACCGATGATGTATAATCTACAGAGGCAAAAACACTGGAACAGGAGGGGAAAATATGGCATCTTTGACTATTAGTCATGTTTATGGCAGTAATCCTGCCCAGTTTATTCTTATGAATAATTGCTCGGGCAAGCAGCTTCCCGCAGTTCAGGTCATTTCCCCATACGCTTTCAAGGTCACGGACATGGGTGACGCCTCCCTGATGGAGCACTTACGATGGTATCTGGAAGATTTCCTTCAACGTCCATTTCCTCCCGATACGGACAAGGCGGCAAGAATTGAACAGGCTTTAAAACGTTGGGGGGAATTGGCATTTCAAGCGATATTTGACAACAAGGATGCCGGTCGATGGCTGTCTGCTGGAGAATTGCATTTGCAAATCTCCAGCGACGACCCGGTCATTTTGTCCTGGCCTTGGGAAGCATTGTATGATCCTTCCAAGGGAACCTTGGCGCATTGGGCGCGAGTTGCGCGCAGGATCAATTATAATTTGTCCGATCCGCCCGAACTGTCCGTTGATTTGCCCAAGGATCGGATCAATATTCTGCTGGTTACCCCCAGACCTTATAAAAATGACGTGCAATATCGTTTTGTTTCGCGCGCCTTGGTTGAAATGGTTAATACGGAGCCGTTGCCGGTTTCGATTGATCTGCTCCGTCCACCCACTTTTGACAACCTGTGTCTTCATCTCAAACAACACCCCCATCATTATCACATTCTCCATTTTGACGGGCATGGCGGTTACGGTGCAGTTGGCAACCATAACGAAGGCTGTCTGATATTCGAAGACAGCAAAGGCAAACCGCATCCGGTAAGCGCTACAGAATTGACTGCCTTATTGATGGATTATGCCGTTCCGGTGGTGGTTCTGAATGCCTGTCGGTCGGCCAGTCTCGATGAAGGAGCCGAAGCCCCCACTGTCAGTGTCGCCGCCGCCCTGCTCAAGGCCGGTGCCCGCGCTACTGTGGCGATGGCTTACAGTCTCTATGTCAAGGCAGCACAGGAATTTCTGCCGGTATTCTATCGGACATTGTTCGAAAGCGGCAGGCTCAGCGAAGCTGTTCGGCAAGGGCGACTGAAATTATTGGAGCATTCTCATCGCACGGCGATTAACCCCTCGCTTCGTTTTAGTGACTGGCTGGTTCCGGTGCTCTATCAGCAGGAAGAATTTGATTTCTCTTTCGCTGAGTCAGCAACCGTTTCTCCGAAAAGAGCATCCGACGGGGAAGTGGAGCCGGAAACGGCATTAGAAAAAGAAGATTATGTTTTTGTGGGGCGGGATGGTGAGATCCTCGATTTTGAAAGGGCTTTGCATCGTAAACCGGCGGGAATTCTGATTCAGGGGCTCGGAGGTATCGGAAAAACGACCCTCGCGAAGGCGTGCGTCCGCTGGTTGAGAGACACCAACGGTTTGGGGAATGGTCTCTTCTGGTTTGGATTCGACGAAATCCGCAGTGCCGACTATGTCATCAACTGTATCGGCCGCAAACTGCTGTTCGATCAGTTCGAAGCCGGAAAGCACCGCGGGGATTTGCTCAAGACATTGAATGAGAACCAATTCTTGATCGTATGGGACAATTTTGAGTCGGTCCGGGGAATTGAAGGGGCCGAGGTGACTGCCAACCTGAGTCAAGCCGATCAGGAAAATCTGAAAGACTTTTTGAAGCAATTACGCGGCGGTAAAACCAAAATTCTACTCACCAGCCGGGGGCAGGAGAAATGGCTGGGCGGAGGACAATATGTTTATCAATTGCCTTTGAGAGGATTGCAGCCGGATGAAGTGTGGGAATATGCCGCTGAAATTCTCGAGGATCTCGGCATCGTTCCCGACTCGAATGACGCCGCTTTTGGAGAATTGCTGATGCAGTTGGGAGGCCATCCCCTGCTGATCAGGGTGGTGCTGCTCCAGCTTGAAGACCATTCTGTTGCGGAAGTTTTATCGGAGTTGAAGCATAACTTCTCTCGTTTCGTGGAAAAAGCGGATGATGCCGCCCATAGTCGAATCACCGGTACTCTGGCGCTGCTGCTGGATAAGATTCCGGAAGACCAGCGGGATTTATTGGTTCCGCTGGCTCTGCATGAAAAATTTATTGCTGCTCCGGAATTGGAAGTAATGGCGAGAAAAGTTGTGAATGGTCCTGACCGCGAGCAAATCGACAAAACCTTGGCGTCCTTGATTCCGGCGGGCCTCCTGCATGAAGTCAGCCCGTCCTTGTATCAGATCCATCCATTATTGAGCAGTTTTTTGCGTGAGCACATCCTGACGACTTCCTGTCCCGAGCGTCGGGAAGCCTGGAGCAGAGCTTTCGTAAATTTCATGAGTTTTCTCGCTAATTATTATGCTTCCAAAGAGGCGCATGAGCAACGCGGGGTATTCGGCATTCACAACGCCAATTTTTACCATGCCCTCCGCTTGGCGGAAGAACTGTCCATGGAGACTGAGCAAGGAGCCCTGTTACAAGCCTTGGCCATTCATGCCTTCAATTGCAGCGACTATATTACGGCAGAAAAACTATGTCTTGATTATGCCTCCATGGCAAAAAAACAAGGTGAAGGAAAAGAAGCCGCCCCCTATCACCTGCTGGGGATGATCGCTCAGGAACGGCACGATTTTGACGATGCGGAAAAATGGTATAAAAAGTCGCTCGCGATCAAGGAGAAACAGGGCGATGAGCATGGCGCGGCAAATATCTATCACCTGCTGGGGATCATTGCCGAGGAACGACGCGATTTCGACACTGCGGAAAAATGGTATAAAAAGTCGCTCGCGATCAAGGAGAA
>Ga0209373_10001746_pt1 | contig 24252 bp, 19 predicted proteins | sample Higcelweek5metaG_FD_187173 | JGI IMG/M metagenome (GOLD analysis project Ga0209373, IMG submission 187173) | Freshwater pond sediment microbial communities from the University of Edinburgh, under environmental carbon perturbations - High... | ecosystem: Environmental > Aquatic > Freshwater >... | reverse complement strand
TACAACCTCAGCAGTATCTTCGTCAACGAAGTCCTCGATCCATGTTTTAAGAACCCTGGCTGCAAGACGACGTCCTACAACTTTCTTAACTGCAGTTTTCGAAACTTTTATTTCGTCTGCAAGATCGAATATTTCGAGAATATCTTTATCGCTTTCAAATCCGATAGCTCTTAAAAGAGTCGTTACCGGTAACTTCTTTTTTCTGTCAATGTAAGCATACATAACAGAATTGATATCTGTGGCGAACTCTATCCAGGATCCTTTGAAAGGAATAATTCTGGCCGAATACAGCTTGGTACCGTTGGCGTGAATTGACTGGCTAAAGAATACACCTGGAGATCTGTGCAACTGAGACACAACAACTCTCTCAGCTCCATTGATAACAAACGTACCACAAGGAGTCATATAAGGAACAACGCCTAACCATACATCCTGAACCGAAGTTTCGAAATCCTCATGTTCAGAATCGGTACAATACAATTTTAGCTTAGCCTTTAGGGGCACGCTATATGTAAGACCTCTTTCGATACATTGATCGATACTATAACGCGGAGGATCAAGATTATAATCCAGAAATTCCAAAACGAAATTATTTCTGGTATCGGTAATCGGGAAGTTTTCCTGAAAAACCTGATATAATCCTTCTGATTTTCTTTGCTCTGCGGTGGAGTCGAGTTGAAAGAACTCCTCAAATGATTTAATCTGAATTTCTAAAAAATCAGGGTAATCCAACTGATTTTTTGTTGTTGAAAAATTTATTCTTTGCTTTGTATTAACAGCCATTGGTGCAATTATTAAATAAGAACCTAAACATTAACAACGAAAGGTTTAAAACCCACAAGGGGTTTTAAACCTAAAACTTATACAACAAAAGTTGTTTATTTAAGTTCGACTTCCGCACCAGCTTCTTCTAATTGAGCTTTAAGTGCGTTTGCCTCGTCTTTTGATGCTCCTTCTTTAATTGGTTTTGGAGCTTCGTCAACGAGAGCTTTTGCTTCTTTGAGTCCTAATCCTGTTAATTCCTTAACTAATTTAACTATCTGAAGTTTCTGAGGACCTGCTGCTTTTAAAATTACATCAAATTCTGTTTTTTCAACTTCAGCTGCTACTTCACTAGCTGCAACTGGTCCAGCAACTGCAACTGCTGCTGCTGCAGGCTCGATACCATATTCATCTTTAAGGATACCAGCCAATTCATTTACTTCCTTAACAGTAAGGTTAACTAATTCTTCTGCTAACTTCTTAAGATCTGCCATTTTAATTGATTTTAACTTGTTTTATACTTTATTTTCTAATCTCTTTCGGATAAGGTTTTTACCAAACCTCCCAATAATGTTCTACCTGATTCGAGTTGTCCAAGAACAGTCTTCATTGGTGATTGTAACATATAAATTACATCTCCGATGAGTTCTTCTTTAGATTTTAGACTAGCTAAAGATTCGAGTTGACTTGCGCCAACAAATATTGATTCTTCTGCGTAGGCTCCTTTGAAAAGAGGTTTTTCACTCTTCTTATTAAGTTCTTTAATAAGTTTACCCGGGACATTTGCAACGTTACAGAACATTACAGAAGTGTTTTGATTTAACACTCCAAAAAGTTCTTCATAATTGCGTCCGGTTCTTTCCAAGGCAGTTCTAAAGAATGTATTCTTAACAACAACCAGTTCAATGTCTTTCTCGAAACACTTTTTTCTTAGCTCGTATGTTTGTTGAGCATTAAGTCCTGAAATGTCAGCCAAATAAAAATGGCTGTACTCTTCAATCGTAGTTTGTAAGCTTTCGATAAGGGCATTTTTATCTTCTCGTTTCATAACCGGCAATTTCTAATTACTAATTAATTGATTTAGGATCGATCTCTATACCGGGACTCATAGTACTTGAGAGGTAAATACTTTTAACATAAGTACCTTTTGCAGCAGCTGGTTTAAGTTTTACGATTGTCTGTACAAGCTCGTTAATATTTTCAACGAGTTGGTCAGAACCGAAAGAAACTCTACCTACACCTGCATGTATAATACCATATTTGTCCACTTTAAAGTCGATCTTACCCTTTTTCACATCTTCGACAGCTTTTCCGATTTCCATTGTAACTGTACCAGTTTTCGGGTTTGGCATAAGGCCTCTTGGACCGAGAACACGGCCAAGTTTACCAATTTTTGCCATAACCATAGGCATAGTGATAATAATATCGACATCTGTCCAGCCTGCTGAAATTTTGTCAATATAATCATCTAAGCCCACGAAATCTGCACCTGCGTCTTTTGCTTCTTGTTCTTTTTCTGGGGTACACAATACCAAAACGCGAATAGTTTTACCTGTTCCGTGAGGTAAAGTTGTAATACCTCTAACCATTTGATTGGCCTTACGAGGATCTACACCCAAGCGAACGTCAACGTCAACAGACGAGTCAAATTTAGTATAAGAAATCTCTTTTACTAACTTTGCAGCTTCCTGGATTTCGTACTTCTTGCCCTTTTCAACTTTAGCTAAAGCGTCTTTTCTTTTTTTGCTGATTTTTGTCATTTCAAAAAGTACTTTAATTATTTTTTAATAGGAGAATCACCTTTAATAGTTATCCCCATACTTCTAGCTGTGCCTGCAACCATGCTCATAGCTGAATCTATGGTAAATGCATTAAGGTCAACCATTTTCCCTTCAGCAATCGACTTTACCTCATCCCAGGTAATCGCACCGATTTTTACTCTGTTAGGTTCTGCTGAGCCTTTTTTTAACTTTGCAACTTCCATTAGCTGAACTGCTACCGGAGGAGTTTTAACAATAAATTCAAAAGACTTATCACTATAGTAAGTAATAATAACCGGTAAAACTTTACCAGGCTGATCCTGTGTTCTGCCATTAAACTGTTTGCAAAACTCCATGATATTCAAACCTTTTGATCCTAAAGCAGGTCCAAGCGGTGGAGACGGATTTGCGGCACCTCCCTTACATTGTAGTTTAATAAAACCACTAATTTGTTTTGCCATAAACTTTTTTTAAATAAAAGATTACTCTTTTTCTACTTGTATAAATCGAAGTTCAAGCGGAGTTTTACGGCCAAATATTTTAACCATAACTTTAAGCTTTTTCTTTTCATCGTACACTTCTTCTACAACACCACTAAAACCATTGAACGGTCCGTCAATAACTTTTACGGCCTCACCAACAAAGAACGGTACATTGACTTCTTCATCACTCTCGGCAAGTTCATCAACTTTTCCAAGAATTCGAGCCACTTCATCATTCCTCAAAGGCACTGGCACACCGTCTTTGGTTCCGAGAAATCCAATTACTCCGGTTACTCCTTTTATAATGTGCTCTATTTCACCGTCTAGAGCCGCATTGATAAGAATGTAACCAGGAAAGAAACTTCTTTCTTTATGAACGGGTTTCCCTTTCCTAACCTGATACACTTTTTCTGTCGGAATTAATACCTGAGATATTTGATCCTTAAGGCCCAATTTAGAAATCTCTCCCTCGAGGTATTCTTTTACCTTTTTCTCCTTACCACTTAGGGCCCGAACAACATACCATTTTTTTACAATCTCAGCCATAACCAACAAAATTTGGTTTAATAAAAAATTCCGTAAACGAGTTGCAGGACTTCTTTAAACGTAAAGTCCATTACCAACACAACTACGGCAAATATTAAGGAAGCAACCATAACTACAACTGCACTGCTTTGTAGTTCTGACCATTTAGGCCACGTAACTTTATGAACTAATTCATTGTACGTATCAATGAAATATGCTTTTACTTTATTCATCTCTTAAATGTCTCTTTGCACGGGAGGAGCGACTCGAACGCCCGACACCTGGTTTTGGAGACCAGTGCTCTACCAACTGAGCTACACCCGTAAAAACATGTAAGCAAGACACTAAGGTGTCTCACTTACAGCTTTACTATTATTTATTAATCAATAACTTCGATAATCTGACCTGCACCAACTGTTCTTCCACCTTCGCGGATTGCGAAACGAAGACCAACATTACAAGCAACAGGGTAAATCAATTCTACAGTAATTGTAACATTGTCACCTGGCATAACCATCTGAACACCTTCTGGAAGAGAAATCTCACCAGTAATATCCAAAGTTCTGATAAAGAACTGAGGGCGATAGTTATTATGAAATGGAGTATGACGTCCACCTTCTTCTTTTTTCAAAACATAAATCTCAGCTTTGAATTTAGTGTGAGGTTTAATTGTTCCAGGATGTGCAATAACTTGACCTCTCTTGATTTCATCTTTATCAACACCACGAAGTAATAAACCTACGTTATCACCAGCTTCGCCTCTATCAAGAATTTTACGGAACATTTCAACACCAGTAACAACAGTTTTACGTGGCTCGGTTCCTAAACCAATGATGTGAACTTCATTACCTGTAAGAACAACGCCGGTTTCGATACGACCTGTAGCAACTGTTCCACGACCTGTAATTGAAAATACGTCTTCAACTGGCATAAGGAATGGTTTTTCGTTTTCACGTGGAGGAATTGGAATCCAAGAATCAACAGCATCCATAAGTTCCTGAACTTTAGCTTCCCATTCTGGTTCACCATTAAGTGCACCTAAAGCAGAACCTCTGATAACTGGACATTCATCACCTTTAAATCCATAAAATGATAAAAGTTCGCGAACTTCCATTTCAACTAATTCCAAAAGTTCTTCATCGTCAACTAAGTCAACTTTATTGAGGAAAACAACAATTCTAGGAACGTTTACTTGACGAGCTAAAAGGATATGCTCGCGAGTTTGTGGCATAGGACCATCAGTTGCAGCAACTACGATAATAGCACCGTCCATTTGAGCAGCACCAGTAACCATATTCTTTACGTAGTCAGCGTGACCTGGACAGTCAACGTGAGCATAATGACGATTTTTTGTCTGATACTCAACGTGAGCTGTGTTAATAGTTATACCTCTTTCTTTTTCTTCAGGAGCATTATCAATAGCGTCAAAGCTCATGATAGCTGATAACCCCTGTTTTGCTAAAACCATTGTAATAGCAGACGTTAAAGTGGTCTTTCCATGGTCAACGTGACCAATGGTTCCAATATTTACGTGTGGTTTCGACCTGTCATATTTTTCTTTAGCCATGGCTTAAAAAATTAAATATTAATAATTAGAACTTAAAATACACAAAAAAACTGAGCCAATAATGGGAATTGAACCCATGACCTCTTCCTTACCAAGGAAGTGCTCTACCCCTGAGCTACATTGGCACCTATGAGCGGGAAACGAGACTCGAACTCGCGACCCTCAGCTTGGAAGGCTGATGCTCTACCAACTGAGCTATTCCCGCAACCTTATCTGTGGGGGGAGAAGGATTCGAACCTCCGAAGTCATAAGACAACAGATTTACAGTCTGCTCCAGTTGGCCACTTTGGTATCCCCCCCAACCTAAAAAATTTTGGAGCCGATGAACGGACTTGAACCGCCGACCGGCTGATTACAAATCAGCTGCTCTACCAACTGAGCTACATCGGCCAAAATAAAAATAATTCACACATTTAAAGAACCTTGTCTACCTTTCTAAAAAGGTCTGCAAATGTATGAATTATTTATTTATCTCCAAAAAAAAACCAGATTTTTTTTCGTTTTTTTTTAGCTACGTTTTTTTTCTTTGAATTTTTTAAGTTGACTACGCAGTGCAGCCGTTGCTAAATCTATGGATTCTTCAAATGTTTTACATTGTTTTTTTGCGAAAATATCAGTCCCGTGAGGGATATCAATCCTGATTTCTGCAATTTTATTTTCATTTGTGTCTGAATTATCGACTCGTAAAACCACTTCCGCACCCAAAATATCGTCAGCAACGAGGTTTAACTTAGTAACTTTTGTTTCGATATAGGTTAACAATTTTTTGTCAGCGTCAAAACGAACTGATTGAATTTTTACGTTCATAGTGTACTCCTTTCTTTTATGCCCTTGGATGAGCTTGTTTGTAAATATTTTTAATTTTCTCGAATGTGTTATGTGTATATATCTGTGTCGCAGCAAGCCCAGCATGTCCCAGCAATTCTTTTATTGCATTAAGATCTGCGCCATGATTAAGCATATGTGTTGCAAATGTATGCCTCAAAACATGTGGAGACTTCTTGTCAATACCAGTTACTAACCCAAGATAATGTACAATCCTGCGATAAACAAAATTCCCATACAGTTTATCGCCCTTGTCAGTAACAATTAAATATGCATTATTATTATCTGCGAAGCCTTTTTCTATTTTTGAAACTAAATAATTCTTGTATATATTAATGGTATAATTATTCAATGGACAAATTCTTTCTTTGTTTCTTTTACCTAAAATCTTTACCGTAGAATTGGCCATATCGACATCGCCATGCTTAATATTTATCAACTCCGATAGTCGCATACCAGTATTGTAAAACAACTCCAACATAAATTTGTCTCTAATACCAGCAAAATCTTCGGTATAGATATCATTACAATCGAGCTGGTTCATTTGATTTTCTTGAACAAATTCTGGCAATCTCTTTTTGTTTTTTGGACTGATAATTTTCGCCATCGGATCATCTTCAATTTTACCCTCCCGCATTAAAAATTTTACGAATGACTTAAGGCTAGACAATTTACGATTTATAGTTACTGATGAATTATTATTTGTATGAAGGTACACAATCCATGACCTAATGCTGCGAAAATCAGGAGTGTAATCATCGCCAGCGTCTTTCCCTTCAGACAAAATAAAATTACGAAACTGCATAAGATCAGTTTCGTAAGATTTTATTGTATGCTCTGAATATCGTTTTTCGTATCTGAGGTATTTAACAAAAAGTTCAATGTTCATATTAACCCACACATTCAGTAATTATGTAAATTGATACGAAATTTAAACTTAATGGTTACAAAAAGTAACCGTAATTTTGTTAAATAGTTTCCTGCTGACACTGCAATCCTTGAACGTAAATTGCATGTAGTTTCTGCTGACGTTTTGTAATTGACTGTTTTTCAAAAGCCTGACGACTTCTTAATTCCTTAACAACACCAGTCTTTTCAAATTTTCTTTTAAAACGTTTTAACGCTCTGTCAATGTTTTCGCCTTCTTTTACCGGTACAATAATCATTTCTTTTACTTTTATTTATTAATTCACTCTTGTTTTCCTGTTTTTCAGGGCTGCAAAAATACACAATAATAAATATCTGACAAATTTTTTTTGAGAAATATTCTTGCAAAAATTATCATTTAGATTAATTAGAGAAGATTTTCACTGTTTTTGTTTTATTTTTGTACAAAATAAATTACAAAATGACTCTCATAAAATCTATTTCAGGAATAAGAGGAACCATTGGTGGGAAACAAGGCGAGAATTTAACACCACAAGATGTGGTTAAATTCACCGCTGCTTATGGAACATGGTTAAAAGAAACAAATAAAAAAGCAAAAACAGTTGTGGTTGGTAGAGATGCCAGACCTTCTGGGAAAATGGTGGAAAACCTAGTAGTTTCTACATTAACAGCTATTGGCCTAGATGTTATAAATCTTGGTATGGCAACAACTCCAACCACTGAATTGGCGGTTACTGGTGAAAATGCTGATGGCGGTATAATAATTACGGCTAGCCACAACCCAAAGCAATGGAACGCACTAAAATTATTAAATAATAAGGGAGAGTTCCTAAATGATAAGGAAGGAAAAAGAATTCTCGAAATAGCAGAATCTGATAATATTATATTTTCTGAAATAGACCATATTGGCCACATTCAAGAATTGCTCAATTATGAAAACAAACATATTGAATCTGTTCTTAAACTTAAACTTGTAAATCAAAAAGCAATTAAAAAAGCAGGGTTCAAAGTAGCAATTGACTGTGTAAATTCAGTTGGTGGTATCGTTCTGCCACAGTTACTTAAAAAACTTGGCGTTAAGAACATTATTGAATTGTACTGCACTCCTGATGGTGATTTTAAACATAATCCCGAACCTTTGCCACAAAATCTGACCGAAATAAGTAAAGTAATTAAAGAAAAAGGCGCTGATGTTGGTTTTGTTGTTGATCCTGATGTAGACAGACTCGCAATTGTTTGTGAAGATGGGTCGATGTTCGGCGAAGAATATACTTTGGTTGCAGTTGCAGATTATATTTTATCTAAAACAAAAGGCAATACTGTTTCGAACCTTTCGTCTACTAGAGCCTTGCGTGACATAACCGAAAAATATGGCATGATTTACAATTCTGCGGCAGTTGGCGAAGTAAATGTTGTCGCAAAGATGAAAGAAACCAATGCTATAATCGGTGGTGAAGGCAACGGCGGCGTCATTTATCCAGAATCGCATTATGGAAGAGATGCACTAGTTGGTATTGCTTTGTTCCTTTCGTTGATGGCTGAGAAAAAATTAAAAGTCTCTGAAATTAGAAAATCATATCCAGAATATTATATCTCTAAAAATAAAATTCAGCTCGACGCTGGTATTAATGTAGACAATATTCTAAAAACCTTAGCCGAAAAATATAAAAACAAACCACTTAAAACTATTGATGGTCTTAAAATTGAATTCCCAGCGACCAAAGAATGGGTACACTTAAGGAAATCGAATACAGAACCTATTATCAGAATTTATTCAGAAAGCCAAAATGCCGAAAAAGCAGATGCATTGGCCAAAATGATTATGGATGAAATAGAAAAGATTAAGTAGTTATTTAGGTATTATTTTAAAACTTGTAAGCGGTAATCAGTGAGTGGTCCCGCCGCGGCGGAGGTAAATTGCGGTAAACTTAAGTTTCTGCTATTTTCCCTAAAAACAAAGGGCAGAATTTATTGAAGCGGCAGCAACTATTCAAATAATACCGACCACCGATTACAGTTTTTACCGCTTACGACTTACCTAATTATACCTTAACACAGTATCTAAACACTTACAAAATTAAGTAGCAGGATAAAATCTTGTCTCTTCGCTATTTACCGTTAAAGTATATTTCAGCCCCGAAACAATCGGCAGGTTATTCTCAATATGTCCTACTGGAAAATCATAACAAACTGGGAAATTATATTCTGCTACATGCTCACTAATAATTTCGTGAGCAGTTTTGCCAAAAGGATTTGCGTTGTCTTTCATGTCGGTATATGCTCCAACTATAAGCCCTTTAAGGTTGTCTAGTTTCCCAGACATCTTAAGACTTATCATCATTCTGTCTACGTGGTACAAATATTCATTCAAATCCTCAATAAAAAGAATTTTCCCTTCAGTATTTATTTGAAATTTTGTTGCCAACAAGCTATTTATTATCGACATGTTTCCGCCAACCACTTCTGCTTCTGCAATGCCTGTCCTGTTGAGAATGTTTGATTCGACGGTGTAACCTGGAAATTCCCCTTTGAGAATTTTAAAAATACCTGTTACACAGTCTGCATCTGGACTTAAATGAACATCCTTAGCCATTTGACTATGAATACTCATTACTCCAAGACGATTTACTGCAAGATGGAAATTTGTAATGTCGCTAAATCCTATAATCCATTTAGGATTTTTTTCAAATTCTTTAAAATCCAATTTGTCTAATATTCGAATAGCACCATAGCCACCACGAGAACAAAAAATAGCTTCAATACTCTGATTGTTTAAGGCATTTTGCAAATCTGTCAATCTTTCTTCATCTGTACCGCCAAACTGAAAATGTTTATTAAAACACGAAGGGTATATAACTGGTTCAAAGCCTTGTGCTGAAATATACTCAGATAAAGATTTAACAAAATCGGGGTTTATATATCCAGATGGACTTAAAATCGCAATTTTGCTTTTTGTTTTCAAAAAATGTGGCGCAATCATATTCAGTTTTTTATTATTCAAAAATAGTATTATTAATTTGTATAAAAAGAACATTGTTTCAATAAAGCTACAATTATTCTGCATTCTAAATTAAAAATAAATACAATTACGCCTTAAATCCATATCCCAAAAAGCAACTGATTTAAAATTGTAAAGGGCATTTTTCCTTCTCTACTGTGGTATGTCTTCTGACTTTTTATATCTTTGCGCTAAAATTGACAAAATGAAGAATTTTAAACGATATACAGTAACCTCTGCCCTTCCTTATGCCAACGGGCCAGTTCACATTGGACATCTTGCCGGCGTTTACATTCCTGCTGACATTTACGTTAGATACCTAAGACTAAAAAAACAGGATGTTGTCTTTATTGGAGGATCTGACGAGCATGGAGTTCCAATTACCTTAAAAGCAAGAAAAGAAGGTGTTACCCCACAACAAATTGTTGACAGATATCACAATATTATTAAAAAATCTTTTGAGGATTTCGGTATTTCTTTCGACATTTACAGCAGAACCAGTAATAAAACACATCACGAAACTGCGTCGGAATTCTTCACAACACTTTATAATAAGGGAGAATTCATCGAAAAAACCAGCATGCAGTTTTTTGACGAAGCAGAAAACCAGTTTCTTGCCGACAGGTATATTATGGGAACATGTCCTAAGTGCGGAGCAGAAGATGCTTACGGCGATCAGTGCGAAAAATGCGGATCATCACTTAGTGCAGAGGAGTTGATTAACCCACGCTCTGTTATTAGTGGCAACAAACCCGTTTTAAAAGAGACAAAACATTGGTTTTTACCATTAGATAAATACGAAGATGAGCTTAAACAATGGATTCTAGAAGAGCATAAAGAATGGAAACCAAATGTTTACGGACAATGCAAATCATGGCTTGATTCTGGCTTATTTCCACGCGCAGTTACACGCGACCTTGAATGGGGAGTTCCAGTTCCTTTGGCCGAGGCTAAAAACAAAGTATTATACGTATGGTTTGATGCCCCTATCGGTTACATTTCGGCAACCCGTGAATTAACTCCCGATTGGGAAAAGTACTGGAAAGACCCAGAGACAAAACTTGTTCATTTTATAGGAAAAGATAACATTGTTTTTCACTGCATAATTTTCCCTTCAATGCTTCGTCACGAGGGTAGTTACATTTTACCCGAAAACGTCCCTGCAAATGAATTTTTAAACCTCGAAGGAGACAAAATAAGCACTTCGCGAAACTGGGCAGTATGGCTGCACGAATATTTGGAAGATTTTCCTAGCAAACAGGATGTTCTTCGTTATGTCTTGTGTTCGAATGCTCCCGAAACTAAAGATAATGATTTTACTTGGAAAGATTTTCAGGCAAAAAACAACAGTGAGCTGGTTGCAATAATGGGAAATTTCGTAAACAGAGCTATGGTATTGACACATAAATACTTTCAAGGCTTTGTTCCAGAACCTAGTGTTGATACTGATTACGAAAAGGAAATACGCAACGAGGTTGTGAAAATCAAACAAAGCCTTGAAAAAAACATAGAAAATTATAAATTCAGGGAAGCGCTTAAAGATGCAATGAGCATTACACGTTTAGGCAATAAATATCTTGCTGACACAGAACCATGGAAACTAATCAACACAGATGAAAGCAGGGTCAAAACTATAATGTACTACTCATTACAATTGTGTGCTTTATCAGCTGTTTTAGCTGAACCTTTCTTGCCATTTACGACTGTGAAATTACTTGAAATGATAGGTATTGACAAGCCAGAATGGGAAAAATCAGCAAATTTCGATCTTATTCCAACGGGACACAAACTCAATCAACCTGAATTGCTATTCGGAAGAATTGAAGATGACCAAATTGAATTTCAGATACAAAAGCTTATGAAGTCGAAACAGGAAAACGAGCTATTAAAGAAAACTGTAATTCCTCAAAAAGAGACCATCACTTATGATGACTTTATCAAACAGGATATTAGAATTGCAACTATTCTCGAAGCTGAAAAAGTTCCAAAAGCAGACAAACTTCTTAAACTAGTTGTCGATACCGGTATAGATAAAAGAATAATTGTTTCTGGCATCGCAAAATTTTATAATCCTGACGAAATTATCGGGAAGCAAATTTGCGTTTTAGTAAACTTGGCACCAAGAAATTTGCGAGGAATAGAATCAAATGGTATGGTTCTTATGGCTGAAGATAAGGATGGCATTCTAAAATTTGTTAGCCCAGAAAGCATGTGTGGTAACGGATCTACTATAAGCTAAGCTAATTGGAATGAAAATAATTCCCTCAAAAATTCTATTGTATTGAAATATTTAATAAAATTGCATCAAAATCAATTAAGCATTTAATAATAACTTAACACCACATTCAGAATCACCGATGAAACTTTTAACTTTGATTCGTCACGCCAAGTCCGAACAGGGAGATGATGACATTTCAGATTTCGACAGACCATTAAGTGAAAAAGGGGAAATAGATGCCCCAAAAATGGGAAAATACCTAGCTAAATCATTACCTAAACCTGATTTAATCATATCCAGTCCTGCAATAAGAGCTGCTGATACAGCAGAAATTATCGCAGAAGAAGTTGGATATCCAATAGAAAACATTCATTATGTTGATGAACTTTATATGGCAAGTTCTCCAGAATACATAGAAGTTCTTATGGAGCAAAGTGTAAAAATACGACATATATTTTTGGTGAGTCATAATCCTGGAACTACAGGATTTGCAAACCTTCTAACCAATAGTGATATTGACAATGTTCCAACTTGTGGAGTTGTTCATATTGAACTCGACTTGTTTAAGTGGGATGACATTGAGCAGGAAACAGGAAAGCTTTTGAAATTTATTACACCGAAAGACATCTAGTGTAAATTACGATTTTGAAATAATTTCACCTTTTATCTCTATTTTTTTTGCATTATTGATGATAATGTAAAAATAAATTATGTAACTTTCCCAAAAGTTTAAACTCCTTCAAGATGAAAACAACATTTTTTATTTCTTTGTTTGCACTTATTTGCATTTGCGGCTATGCACAGGAACCATTTAAAACGACTACTCCACAAGCTTTAAGCATAAAAGACCAGGAGTTATTAATGAGTTTGCCAGATCTTATAATGCCAGAATCATATAAGAATAAATCTTTACCTTATAAAGTAGACCACTCGGAAAGTGAACACTTTCGTGATATGTTTGTGCAGTCAGGTATGAGTTGTGGTCAGGCATCATCGACAGGAATATGCTTTACCTATGAAATGAATGCAGCAAGAGAGCTGGAAGCAAATGTTAATTCTCATCTGTACCCAACCGGATTCGTCTACAACTGGGATGCTGGAGATTGGGGAGGCAATGGTGTAAGTTATTATCATACACTTGAAGTATTGCGAACAATGGGAACACCAAATCAGGAAGAATATGGAGGAACTATTGATGCTGGTGGAAACTACAGATGGATGACTGGTTACGATTTGTATTACAGTACAATGCACAACAGAATAAGTCATGCCTATAAAATATATGTAGGTGATGCTGATGGATTATTGGTTTTAAAGAACTGGATTAATGACCATCTTAATGGAGATGACGATGGCGGATGTGCTATATTTTATTCAGGAGTTCCTTCTCCTTCAGATGTTTTACCTGCCGGAACTGAGGATGCTGGTAAATATGTACTAACTGATTTTTATGCTGGGACTTCTCACTCAATGGCTATTCTCGGTTATAACGACTCAATACGTTTCGACTATAACAATGATGGACAGTACACTAACAATATAGATATAAATGGTGATAGTCAGGTTACAATGGCTGACTGGGAAATCGGTGGAATTAAAATGTGTAACACATATAGTGGTGGCCCGGCTTGGGCAAACGGCGGGTTTTGCTATATCATGTATAAAAATATCGCAGATGGTTCTTTCTGGCAGGACGTAGTACATGTAATGACAGTAAATCCCGACTACGAACCTCAACTTGCAGCTAAAGTAAACATGACCTATACAAACAGAAAAAGAATTAAGGTTTATGCTGGAATTTCTTTAAACACTGCTTCGACAATGCCAGAATTTTTACTTGAATTGCCGATTTTAGATTATCAGGGTGGTGACAGATATATGACTGGAGGCGAAACCGAACCAGATAAAACCATTGAATTTGGTTTAGACTTAACTCCATTGCTTAACTATATCATGCCTGGTCAGGAAGCTAAGTATTTTATTCAAGTTTATGAAAACGATGCTGAGGGTTGGGGAACTGGAACGATAAATTCTTTTTCTTTAATGAACTATAGCACAGGATCTCTTGTAGAAACAGCTAGTACAGACCCTGTACAAACTATTCCTCAAAATGGCATTGCAACAATGAGTATTGTAAGTTCTCAAAGTTTTGATCCAGTAGAGATTACAACTTCTGCACTTTCGAGTGGAGCTATTATGAGCCCATTTTCGCAGCAATTACTTGCAGAAGGTGGCGCAGAACCATACACATGGAGCTTTGATATGGATTTTACTGTTTCTGAATCTACAACAGCATTTCCAACTGGTGGAACAGCCTTAAGTGGCTCTGGTTATTTCGCAGTACCTTTAGGCTTTACTTTTAACTACTATGGAGAGGATTATAATACAATTTATGTGGCCAATAACGGCTTAGTAGTTTTTGCAAGTGGTTTTGATGATTATCTACCATATTATAATAATCATGATGCCACGGTATTTATGCATGCAAAGTGTATCGCTCCTTTTTTTAGAGCTGCACTAACTTCTACAATGACAAGTATTACTGGTGCGGGCTATAAAACTATAATTTGGGATAATACTACAATTGATTTTGCTATGACCTTATATGATGATGGTAGGATCGTTTTTAATTATAACAATTCTACACTCACAAGTCTAATCCCTTACGTTTGCGGAGTTTCGAATGGTGATGAAGTTAATTTTCAGAGGTTAGCATTTGATAATCCCGGATCTGTGTCGAACGGAACAACTTACACTTTGGTTCCTTATGCAATCCCTGAAGAATTTGAAATCAGCACTCAAGGTTTACTTACAGGTGTTCCTACAGTAGAATATGTTGCTGAAGATTTTCACTTCAAAGTAGTTGATAATAACGGACTACGAGACAAAATAACATTACCGTTTGTAACAGATGGATTGATTCTTAGCTATACAACAAACACTCCTGACGACAATGTAATTGAATATGCTGAAACAGTTACGTTAGATGTGACTGCCACTAATCCTCTTGTTAGTGCTGTAACCGGAATAGGAATAACGGTGTCTACAACGGATCCGTATATTACTATAACAGACAATACTGCTGTTTGTCCAAATCTAAATCCTGGAACAAATTCACTAATAAGCGGAGCTTTTAGTTTTGACGTAAGTCCATTGATACCCGACAATTATCAATTTCAACTTGACTTTGTGGTAACTTCGGATCAGGACACCTGGAACTATTTTTATATTTTTAATGCTTTTGCTCCACAAATTGATGCAGACGAACCAATCGTTGATGACGGTAATGACAATGTTCTGGCAGTAAACGAAACAGCAGATATCATTATCCCATTGTTAAACAGTGGAGGTTCAGATGTTCATAATCTCGTTATAACAGCTTCTACCTCAGATCCATATATTACAATTAATACAGCCGTTGATAATATTACATCAATGGAGCCAGATGCAACAGAAAATGCTCTAATAAATATTACAACTGCCGCAGAAGTTGATAATCAGCACACTGCAATTATTGATCTGGTAATAACTGGTGATAATGGATATGTTGAGAACATTCAGGTTGAAGTTATCATTAATACAGCTATCCTAACAGTCATCAGTTCATTTGTAAATGATGGCGACAACAATTGCCTTGATCCAGGAGAAACTGCAGATGCATTGTTCAACTTAAGAAATATTGGTCTTGTCGAAGCAACTAACCTAACTGCGACTTTAACTACAGCGGATCCTATGATAACAGTTAATACAGCACCAATAGATTTGGCCTCTCTGAGTGCTGGAAACAATTCGTTGCTTACATACAGCATAAGTGTTGACCCATTATGCGACATGGCACACTTTGTCGAAATGAACCTGAATGTTACAGCTGATAATGGACTTAATATTGATATTCCTTGTTATTTTATTATTGGCATTTTACAAGAAAATTTCGAATCAGGTGGCCTTGAATCTTTTGAGTGGACCAACGGTGGTGATTCTCCATGGTATATTGTAACTGATGAAGTTTATGACGGCACATATAGTTTGAGATCTGGAGCTATAGGTGATGGTCAGCAATCTGTATTACAAATTGAAATGTTTGTGGTTGCAGATGGAAATGTGAGTTTTGCTCGAAAGGTTTCTAGCGAAAACTATTATGACTTCCTCGAGTTTGTAGTTGATGGAGTAGTCGTTTACAGTTTATCTGGTGAAGAAGCATGGGAAGAATATTCACATCCTGTGGTAGCGGGACAACACACATTTATATGGCGATACAGAAAAGATGTAAACACTGTAGGTGGTCTGGATGCTGCATGGATTGACAATATTACATTCCCAGCGGTAAATAATATTCCCGCAATACTATCCTGCGACGTAACTTCGATTCACAAACTTATGAATACAAATCAAGTGGAAACAAATCCTTTGACAATTTCTAATATTGGCGGTGGAATCGTAAGTTTTGACATTGATATTGTTCCTCAAACTTCGGAATTAAAGAACATTACTGGCTCTAATATTGATTGCGACCTTACAACATTTAATCCCGGCGACACATATACTGTAAACTTCAATGTAAACTGTCTTTCAGATGATATGGAATGGATGAAAACAGTCAGAATTGACTTTCCAGATGAAGTTACAGTAAACTCCTCAACTGATTTTGTTGGCCCTTCTGGCACACTAATCTCCACCGCAGCAACTGGAACAGGAGCATTAGTTGAATGGACTACAACAGAGACTTGGGGTGTTATTCATGAAAATGAAACAGCTACAGCTTCTGTAAATATTACTTTTAATGAAAGTTATACAGGACTGACATCGGAGTTTTTGTACACACTAATCGGTGATGGTTACGGTGCAGAGCCGCACCAGATAAATAATATTATCGAACTGACTAATGAAAACTCCTTCTGGCTAAGTATATCGCCAATGTCTGGAGATATCCCATACAACTCTGACTTTGTTCTTTCATTAACTTATAATACTACAGATATGGCAGAAGGTGTTTATTATGCTGACGTTGTAATTTCAGATGCAGAAACAACTTTGACAATTCCTGTTGAGTTAACAATTGACTTTACTGCCGACTTAAATGTTCCAGTAGAAGACAACTATCTTAATATATATCCAAACCCATTTAATTCCGAATTGAATATCAGTTATTTCAGTAATACTGAACAATCTGGAAAAATAAAATTTATGGATATTACTGGAAAGATTATTGCGACCTCTCAAAACGAACAGCATTTTCTTCCGGGAGAGAATAAATTCAGTTTTAACTTTGAAAATGACCTTCCTGCAGGGATGTATCTTATTAAAATTGAAACCGAAAATGATGTTATTTATAGCAAGGTTATTAAGCAATAATCTAAAGCTAAAAATTATACTAACAAACTTCGTAACTATTTAGGGTTCTAGTAAGATTTTGTAATCAGTAATCAGTATTCTGTAATCGGTGTGAATTTCTATTAATCGCTTCGCTTCAAGAAATTCTGCCTTTTGATTTAGGAAAAATGGCAAAAACTTAAGTTTACTGCAATTTTACCGCTTACCGATCACTGATTACCGCTTACAAGTTTTAAAACAATACCTAAATAATTACCTAACTTCTATTGGGAAGGGCATTAAAACTGAAAATAAATAAATGCCTGCATATCGGAGCAAATAGATTGATAAACAATAAATACTATCAATACTGATACTAGAGCTTGGGACCAGTGTGGCATATTGATAAATTTATCACGCCATTTATCTTTAAAACTATAACTTAACCAATGAGTTAAAAATCCGAATAACAACATCAACCATACTTTATAATAACCTGCTAAAACTGCAGGAATTATTTCTGGGCTAAAGTTGTTCCAAATACGTGTAAGCATTGTTTCTGCCGTAATGAAATCAGGAGCACGGAAAAATACTCGGGTAAAAGTAATAAACGAGAAAGTAAGAGCAATTTTCCAGACAGTTGCAAATACATTATCAAACTTTTCCCAAGGGCTAATTTTACGCCAATATTTATAAAATACTAACCCTAAACCATTTAATCCACCCCATATAATAAAATTCCAGCTTGCACCATGCCAAAGACCTCCAATTAACATTGTAATCATGAGGTTAACATTCATAATTACATTCATTCTAGCTGATGGCCATAACCAAATAATCAGAAGTAAAACTGCCGCAAATGCAAGAATAGAAATGCTAACAATTGTATTTGATGCCATCAATGCAAATATGCCAAGAATAATTGCAAAATTTATCCATGTCCCCTTAGATGCATTTCTATTTCCACCAAGTGGGATATACAGATAATCCTTTAACCAAGTCGAAAGCGATATGTGCCATCGTGACCAAAAATCACCAACGTTTTTAGCTTTATAAGGAGAATTGAAATTTGCATTTAACCTAAATCCCATAAATAGTGCCACTCCAATTGCAATATCGGTATAACCAGAGAAGTCGACATAAACTTGAAGTGAATAGCCAACCATAGCCATAAAACTTTCGAATCCCGAATACATATCTGGATTGGCAAAAATGCGGTCGATAAAGTTTACTGCTATATAATCACCTATCATTATTTTTTTGATAAGCCCCTTTAGAATCATAAACAGAGCCAGTCCGAATTCGTATCTTGATAAACTGTATTTCTTATAAATCTGTGGTATAAACTCAGATGCTCTTACAATAGGACCTGCAACAAGTTGAGGAAAGAATGAAACATAAAACCCGAAGTCAATCATATTATTACATGGTTCGAGCCTTCGTTTATATATGTCGAGAGTGTATGACATTGTTTGGAAAGTAAAGAATGATATTCCCACTGGCAGGAATATTTTTGCTGTGTCGAAGTGAGAACCTGTAAGCAGATTTGAGAACTCAGCTAAGAAATTATTAGCTATAAAATTAGTTCCAAATAAGTCATTAACTATATTGGTAAAAAAGTATGTGTATTTGAAATAAGAAAGCAAAAACAGATTAATAAATACACTTAATGCTAGCAGCAATTTCCTCACGTTTTCTCTCTGCGATTTATAAATCCATTTACCAGTATAATAATCAACAACAGTACTGAAAACTAGAAGGATAAAGAAAAATCCACTAGACTTATAATAGAAGAATAAACTTAGTACCAATAAATAAACTGATCTAAGAGTAAACTTATTTGCAATGAAAGAATACCCCAACATTACAACTGCAAAGAAACCCCAAAAGAAAAATCTTGTAAAAATCAAAGGAGACTCTTGATTATAGACAAAAATATCTTTAATAAAATCTATCACATTCATAATCACTCAATAATTACACTGTCTTGCGGCAGAGTTAGTAAATAATTTTCATAATCCTTTAATATCGCATCGAAAAATAGTCCAGCAATTATTCTATATCCATCGCGTGTAAAATGGATTCTGTCATTAGCTGCCAGATTATCGTTTTTCCAATAATTTATAGATTTGTAACCTCCCATTACCCTATACATATTCCAAACAGAAGCGCCATATATTGTTGCTAGATTCTTCATGCCTGAATAGATCTCCCCAAAATGCTGATTAACTCCACCTCTGTACTGGTAAAAGTCGTTATTTGTTGTTAAGATTATCGCACAATCAGGATTTACAGTCAGAATTATATCAATAACTTTGCGATAATTTGCAACATACCGATCTTCTGCGAATGCTGGACCCGAGGCATCATTTACTCCGATGGATAAAATGACGAGATCTGGTTTAACAGCTAACAAATGCTTCGGAAACAACTCGGCTTTTAAGTACGAGTGAGTTGCGGCACCATTTATTCCTATTCCTGTATAATTAATTCCAGGCTCTGAATTCTGCAGATAAGCACCATAAAAATAAAAAGCCGAAGTCGTAGTATCTATCTTCTGAATAAGCAAATTTACAGAGTCAATATCTTTTGTAAAGTAAAATTCTGAAGCTCCAGTTATCTCATTGATAATACATGTGTCAAGGAATTCAGCAGGCAGTGCCGTTAATGAATATGAGGTGTCTAGGATGTTATGGAAAACAGAAATTTTATTGAATTTGTGATTTTGAATTTTTGCGACGGGATTAAAAAATATCGAAATTTCAGCTACCGTATCGGTTGTTACAGCAGTTATACCGGCCAAACCCATTGCGTATTGAGGTTCTTTGTCTGTAACTTTGCTAATCTCCCAATTTCCTTTTGAGGAAGACCTATAGTAAAACGGATGATTAGTTTCGGCAATGCTAAATGGGAATACCATTCCAGGAGCTCCCTCCATTCCTGGACAAAGACTTTCGAAATTCGATCTCATTTCCCATGACCAAACGCCAGCCTGAATATGTGATGCTCCTAAATGCATAATAGAAATTTGGCCTTCTCCTTCGAAACACAATTTATCAAGCTTCTGGTAGAATTTTTTAAGATTGAGGTCCTTGCCATAATGTTCGAGATAACATGAATCATATTGAATATAGGAATACTGATACGAAGAATATGGCACTCGCTCATTCTGGGCGTCAATATTAATACTGATACCAAGTAATGCAAAAAGCAGTAAAAAAAGTGATATAGATTTATTTTTTAGCTGCATCCTTCATTCTTTCGTTATAATCTGTGTATTCCAATATAAATGCATTATAAAACATGTTCGAAATTACGGTTGTCCCATATGGCGTAAAATGAGTAAAGTCTGTTCCAGCCAATTGAGGGCTAGCATTTACCCATGAAACCATCGAATTCTTTCCTCCCATTGCTTTGTACATATCCCAATAAACTCCTCCTGCCTTGTGAGTAGCTTTTTTTAATTCTTTAATTATATTTTCCAGATTTGGATAAGTAACATAACTATCTTTTATTTTTACTGACATGTCACTTGGTCCGATAACGATAAAACATGCATCTGGAACCATGTTTTTAAGAAATGCCATCTGGTAATAAAAGTAATTGGCAAAATCCTCTGCAGATTTTTTATCTTCGATGTAGGGCACTGAATTTCCACCAAATTGTAAAATGAAAAGGTCTACACCCATGTATGAGAACGATTTCGCTAGCAATCCCCCATCAGATGTCGTAAATACAGTTCCACTACTACCTCTCAAAGCAATGTTATCTACATAAATGCCGCTATTATCTTCGAAAGAAATTCCATAAAAATCAGGGCTATCATAACCTTCAAATTCAAATTTAATATTGTCGAGATATGTCGATGAGTTGTATGTGTAAACGAAAAGATCATCGCCGCTGTTTAGAGAATCTGTTGCTAAAACCTGATCGCCTGATTTCACAGTAATCTTGATTCTGGTTTTGCAATTTCCGTAATACACTGATACCTTTTTATACTTTGATGTATTAGCATATCCAATTTCTGATTTTGTAAAATTCAGCCAAGCCGAGTATTTTGTTGACGAAGGCTTCCATGTCGAGTCGGTCGTTGGTGCAAATCTGTTATATGCAATCATTGGCCCATACTTTTTGTGTGGAGAATACTGCTCACTATAACCAAAGCCATTGTAACGATACCAGTTTTGTGAATCAGTTTGTTTAAGACTAAACTGAGAATATAATGCAATTGGAGAACAGAGTCCCATACCATTGCCACCAAATCTACCCTGAAGTTTATACCTTATAAAACCAGTAATTCGGTCACCCTCAATCTGTGAGTCACCATAATGCATTATTCTAACAGCTCCTTCTTTATCAAGTTTGGACAATTTTGCAAAAAATTTATCCAAGGCTTTAGGATTATTAGCCGGAAATTCCAATGGCGTCACCAGCTTTTTAAGTTCTTCAATGTTTACATCTTTGGTGGAATCTCCTTCAGGTACCAATTCATCAATATTAATCTGATTTTTCACAATAGAATCAGTATCAACCTTGCTGATGTCATCTTTCAAAAACATTTCTTCAAATGTCGGAAAATAAATTATCCAATCTTTATTAATCCTTATTCCATCTTTTGGAAAAACAAGCATTATTAACCCTAAAATGGCAATAACTCCTATTACAAAAAATAATACATGTTTTGGTTTCATCACTTTTTCTTATAAATTTTCAGTTTCTGTCCAACCTGTAGCTTTGAAGGATCAGTAATATTATTCCAACTTAATATATCTTCTGGCGTTGCCCAGGAATAATTCTGAGCAATTTTATATGCCGAATCACCAGACTTTACAACATATGTTCCAACCAGAGTATATTCTTTTGGCTCAAATGCTTTTTGACTTGTTGATGACTCTTTTTTATCTGGCTGAACTTTAACAGTTTCAGTTTTTACAGGTTTTTTCTCCGTTTCGGTCTTGGTATAATTGGCTGCTGTACCTTTCTTAACCCAAATGCTAATTTGCTGTCCAGCATAAATATTTGTTCCACTGATATTATTCCAATCCTGAAGGTCTGAAACTTTAACTCCGTATTTCTCTGCAATAAATCCAAGATTGTCGCCCGAAACTATTTTGTATTTAATCTCTTCGTATCCGTCGCCTGGACTCACGCTGACATAAGTGTCTGCATAATATGTGTCATTATCAGATTCTTGCTTCTCCACCGGTTTATACTCAGGAAAATAAATACTGTCCTTAAAATGGATTATAGAGTCCTGCAATTCCAGAAAACTCTTCTTGTAATTTCGTGGCAAAAAGACTGTCTTTGGTTTTTCGCGGCCATCAATTACATTACCAACAAACAAAGGATTTAGCTTTAACAGTTCCTTATTGTCAATTTGCAAAACCTCAGCAATCTGAGAAAAATGAATCCTACAATTAATAATTACCGTGTCGCTGTTTAACTGATTTTCTGCAAAAACATCTGCTGTAATGACTGTTTCATTTTCTTCCAACCATCTCAGAACCGACAGAAAAATGTAAAAAGTATTTTTAGCAGGAGAATCAAGATTTTTTATTGCAGAGTCAAAATTCGCGGTTCCTGTCATTGCTTTGCGTAGTTTCGCAGGGCCGCAAACATAAGCTGTAATGGCATAATCCCAAGAACCAAAAGATCTGTGTAGAAAATGGAGGTATTGTATAGCAGCATTAGAACTTTTTACAAGATCAAGTCTTTCATCATAACAAGTATCGGCGACAATTCCGTATCTAACAGCTGGAATATATTGCAATCCCCATAAGCCAAATCCACCAGCCTCATCACAATAAAATTTGTTCATGGCAGAAATTGCAATTGGCAACATTCCTAAGGAATTAAATGAATTATTCTTTTTTATTTCCTCATATATCACAGGCCTAATTGCTGCCCACGAGTATACTAAACGACATTTGGATCTAAAACTCAGAGATTGAAAACCATTGTAATAATCTAAAGAAATCTCATTAAGTGAATACTCTTCGTTACCAAGCTTAATTTTATTATCGTGAACAAATAGTGGATTAATGTTTTTTTCATAATTATTGCAATAGTCCATCACCACATCATCAGCAGGACAATAAGTTGCTAATGAAGTCTCGAGTTTATCAAAATATGGCTTAGTATGTAATAACTGTGCAAACGATACAGAGCTGCTGTAAACGATTATAAAACACAATATTGCAAAAAGTTTTCTCACTTTGTAAAATCGGCTGCAAATCTAAGAAAAATGTTTTAATTGAATAAGCGATATTTAATGTTTTGCAAGTATGAAATTATGATGTGATTTGTGAAAAAGTCAGCAACCTAAGATTATGGAATAAGGTCAACCTATTTAGGACTCAATTATTTATTTTGAGTTTTAGAAAAGAGTGTGTTTTATTTAGTTACATAGTGCTCGATTGCAATCCAAGTGTAAATTCAAGATTTATTTTTATTTACCAATTGTAGCCCTTCCAAATTAAGCGCTGAAGGCGCGCAAGTCCTAGCGAGTCCCCACCCCAAAAATTGTGGCATAATGCGAAGATGACAGATAACAACTAACAAAAATTTATCTGTAAACGCAAAATGGACTTGTCACTCACTTTGTTCGTGCCAAGTATTTTTTAACGCGAATTTCACGAATTACACGAATTATAGAGTCTTAAAAATCAACACTGTTGATTTTTAAGACCATTCGTGAAATTCGTGAAATTCGCGTTAAAAAAGTGACGAGTAACTACGCAGTGGTTGCGAGTCACCCAAATGTGCAATAAGTATTGTGCTGGAATACATGTGCGAGTTTGACATGCAATTCTGTCATTGGTATAAGCGTAGCTTTTTGCTAAAATGAATATAAAAACCTAAGCACTGAAGGTGCGCAAGAAAACCTTCGTCAATTAAAATATTACAAAAGAATTCAA
>Ga0209373_10001745_pt1 | contig 24253 bp, 16 predicted proteins | sample Higcelweek5metaG_FD_187173 | JGI IMG/M metagenome (GOLD analysis project Ga0209373, IMG submission 187173) | Freshwater pond sediment microbial communities from the University of Edinburgh, under environmental carbon perturbations - High... | ecosystem: Environmental > Aquatic > Freshwater >... | reverse complement strand
CCCGATGAGACTTTGTAAACCTTTAGCGATATCTCCGATTTCATCGTTACGGGCAAGCAGCTCGGATGGCACCTGACCCGATATATTGCCATCTGAAACATTTTTCAATATTGACAGCATTGAAACCATAGGATGCGAAATATTTCTTGAAATAGTAACCCCGAAAAATGCTGCAACTATAATGATTATTGATACCAGTATTAAAAACTGAATTTTATATGCATTATGTTTTGCATTGTTCTTTTCTTTTATCTCTTCCATTGTTTTACGCTGAGCATTATTTAATTTGTCAACATTATCATGAATTTTGCTTATTGCAGGCATTGTCTGTTCACAAAAAGTTTTAATTGCTTCATCAGTTTTTCCGGCTTTTCCCAATTCAATAGTCTGATTCATAAATGCACGTGAATTTTTTATACTGCTATTTATATCGTCAAGTATTTCTTTTTCATTTTTTTCTGATACCAAGTCATCAAGTTCTTCTAATATTTTCAAATATGACTCCCTGAAAGCCATTGCAGTTTCTAAGTAATGGCTTTTTAGAGTTGCATCAGTTGTCATTATATAACCTGCAACATTTTCACTGATCGCAAATGCGTCTCTACTCACTTCCATCACTTTCAGTGATATTACACCTTCAGCCTGATAATGTTTTTCAACATCTCTTGACATTTCCTTGTTGACAATAGATACAATTGAAATAATCACTATACACAAGGCGATTGTTCCAAAACCAAAATAAAGTTTTCTCCCGATTCTATTTTGTGTCGCATTACTCATCAGTCATCTCCTTGAAACATATTTATGATATTATTTTTTTGTTTATCAATCTTACATTTGTTTATCTGTTTTTTTTAATATTTCACTTATACCGCTTATCAGCTTATCTCTGTCAAGTTTAACCTGATATTCAGTCACCCCGGCATTGAGTCCCCGCAGCTGATCTTCCTCACCTGCCAGAGACGTAAGTGCTATTACAGGAACAGTACTGTATCGATTGTCACTTCTTATTTTTCTGCAGAGGTCAAGTCCATTCATATTGGGCATTTCAATATCAGTGACAACAAGTGATATTTTTTCTTTTTGTGTTTCAAGATATTGCCAGGCTTCAAGTCCATCTTTTGCGGAGTGTACTTCATATCCTGCTTCAATAATATATCGTTCTATCTGACCGCGAAAGAAATCAGAATCCTCGGCAATCAGGATAAATCCTTTACCTTCGCCGCTGACAATATTACTTGTAATATTCCAGTCAGGATGCAGTATATCAATAATTTCATAAATATTTACTATCAGGATTGTATCCTTATCAACAATCATTGATCCGCTTATGCCTTTCTGGCGGTGTGTCACTGTATCAATATTTACATTTGACTCAATCACCGATACCGGCATAAGTCCAAGCAATCCGACAATATGATTTGCAACTGATATAACAACCACAGCCAGTTCTTTGTCAAGAGGAACCGGATCTACAGATGCGACATCGGAAAGCTGGACAAGAGATAACAAAGTATCCCTGTACTGCATAGTCAATCGTCCGCCGAAGCTTTCAATCTGATCCCGTGTGATACTTTCCACTCTCTGTACAATTGCAAGTGGAAGCGCACAGATTTCGTTTTCCTTATTATTGTAAACAAGAAACGACTGTGATGCTTCAATCAATTCTTTTTCATCTTTGACATTTGTCTTCTTTTTTGCGGTTGCAGCAGAGACTGAGTTTATATCAGCTTTAACAGCTAATCCTGTTGCGTCAAGAATAAGGGCAATGTCCCCATCCCCCATTATTGTTGCACCGGCATATTCCTGAAGTCCTTTAAGATGCCTTCCGAGCGGCTTGACAACAATCTCTTCAGAGTTATGAAGATGGCCGACAACAAGCCCGTATTGCAGCAGACCGCTTGCAATGATTACAATATTCAAATCACTTTCTGCATGATACCGCCTGTCACTGCGGGTCCGCAGTTTCTCATTTTTTTTATCACTGTTTTCATCAGCCTCTTCACCGCTCAGTGATTTCCTGGCCGACCTGCGGTCTGCGATTCTATTTCTCCTGTCAATTTCTCTTTTTCCTGTAACAGGATCAATGTATGTATTGGCAATACCAAGAATATTTGCGAATCGTACCATGGGAATAAGTTCCCCCCGCAGCACTACAACCTCGGCATCGCCTACAACCTGAATCCGTTCTTTTATCTGCGCTGATGGTATGCGCAGAAGTTCCACAACATTCACCTGCGGTATTGCAAACCGTTCACCTTCCTCGGAGATAATAAGGGAAGGAATAATAGCAAGTGTCAATGGTAATTTGATCGTAAACAATGTCCCTTTACCCAATTCGGAACGAATGCTGACTTTTCCGCCCAGACGATCCAGATTTGTCTTTACAACATCCATTCCCACACCACGACCTGAAGTGTCAGTTATTTTTTCTGCTGTTGACAATCCAGGATAAAAAATAAGTGCTGTCTTGTCGTAATCTGTCATTCCTTTAAGTCGTTCACTTGTAATAACTCCCATTGCAAGGGCCTTTGCGGCAATCTTCTCCGGATCAATCCCCTTGCCGTCATCGCCAACTTCAATTACCACATGTCCGGCTCCATGATATGCCTTGAGAGTGATTGTTCCTTCAGGATTCTTTCCTTTTGTAATTCGTTCCTCCTGAGATTCAATGCCATGATCAGCTGCATTCCTGACCATATGTGTCAATGGATCGCTGAGCCCCTCGACGATTGTTTTGTCAAGTTCGACATCTTTTCCTTCAACAACAAGCTGCAGGTTTTTCTTTAATGAAATTGACATATCACGGACAACACGATGAAATTTTGCAAAAACATTTCCCACCGGCTGAAGCCGTGTCTGCATTACAGCTTCCTGGAGCTCTGAAATAACATAGCTTAAATGCTGTGCAGAAGTATTTATTGCACGATTATCCTTACGTGAAATGGCATCAACAAGCTGATTTCTGCTTAAAACCAGCTCCCCGGCATGTACCATTAATGTGTCAAGAGCTTCTACGTTTATTCTCAACGTTTCAGGTCCTGCGGCAGTTGTACCTTTAATCTGCCGCCTGTTGTCATCAGGAATCTGAACAGCAACCTGACTACTCTCTTTTTGTTGATTATTTTTTACATTCTCTTCCGGTCTTTCAATTTTTGCTTCAGCTTGCAGCGATTCAATCTGCTGCTGTGTTATGAGTTCTTTTTCTATTTTCTGATTTATTCCGGCAGGATCTTTTTTCCCTGGAGTAAACATGACTGTAATTTTCTTACTGTAAATTTCATCAAGATCTGTAATAATCGACGGCTCAAGTACAGTTCTGTAAATAAGTTTAAGCGGAATAACACTTATGGGCGGATCATCAAGAGTCCCGATGTCCTTAATATCAAATATCGTATCGATTATAACGCCCATTGCGGAAAGTGATTTAAGCAGTGCTACAGGAGTAACTCCGGCATGATCAAGATCGTGAATCAGATCATAATCAATCTGATAAATATATTGATTATCTTTCTGAGCAGCCTGATAATCTACTTCAATAATGGATACAGTCTTTGATCCGGCATCGGATCTCAATGTAATATTTCTATGCATGGATCCTTTTTCATTTTCATTCTGATGCAGACTGACAAGATCCTGCAGAGCTGTCACATTTTCCGATATGTCAAATTGTTCAAGTGAGCCCGTATTGTTGACCATTTCCCTGAGCATATCAAATCCCATTAAAAGAATATTGATAATATCAGGATGTGAAAGTATCTTTCCTGAACGCATCATGTCAAGAACAGTTTCAATACTATGCGCAAGCTGTTTTATTTTGTCAAGCTGAAAGAAACCAGACCCGCCTTTTATCGAGTGGGCCGCCCTGAATACCTTATTTACAAGTTCCTTGTCAGCCAGTTCCCCGGCTTCTTCTATTGCAAGTAAATCAGTCTCAATCCCTTCGAGATGTTCCCGGCACTCTGCAATAAAATCTGTAAGCAGATTGTCATCCATTTTTCATTCCCATTTTAATTAATTCTGAATATCAGGCATTTATTTAGTTTTAAGGATACTTCTAATCTTTTGTCTCAATTGTAAAATGTGTATGCATTCGCAGACATACAAAGAAATCATACATGTCTTTTGAAAGCCCTGTCAGTTTTAATGTACCGCTGTTTTTTTCCAGTGAATTATGAGTTGCAGCTATAAATCCTATTCCTGCAGAATCAATCGCATTTGATCTGCTCATATCTATTGTCAAAAATGCAACTCCATCTGCAACAAGTTCCCTGACCCTGTTTCTTACATTGTCAAGAGTAGTAGCTACAAGTTCACCTTCAAGCGATAATTCGCAATTCTTTCCATCACGCTGTTCCTTAATATTAAGCACAATTCACCTCCGTTAATTATACTTCAACTCCGAGTATAACAACATCATCACTTATTTCTGCATTGCCAATTAATAACGGTATAAGACTCTGGACAAGTTTATTTAAATCTTTGTCCTTATTTTTAATGCAAGCTGTTAAAAGTTTTTTGATTCCATCTGCACGTGCCTCAGAATTTTTGCCGTTTACCTCAACTATTCCATCACTGCAGAGTAGAAAACGATCACCGCTTTCTATATCAATTTCAGCCTGTTCAAAAATTACATTTTCAAAAATGCCTACAATATCGCCTGTAACATCAACTGTTTTGACTTCACCATCATGTCCAATATAGACTACAGGCGGTTGACCGGCATTTACAACCAGCGCTTTTTTTGTCATTCTGTTAACTCTAACCCATGAAACTCCTACAAATTGACCGTTTTTCAGAACTGATGGAAGCACTTTATTTACAATTTTTAATACATTGACCGGCTCAGTCTGAGGTGCGATATTCTGAATGAATAGTGTTTTCAGAGCTGCTGTAACAAATGCTATACTATGATCATGACCGCATACATCAGCAGTTATATAATCATATATTCCATTTCCTGTCTTGACAACATCATAAAAATCTCCACCGGCACCTGATAATTGTTGATATACAACTGCGAACTTGGCTTCAGGTATCTCTGATGGTTTTGACGGTAAAAGAGCCTGCTGTGCCTGTGATATCTCATTTATCTTTGATGAAAGCACTTTTGTAAGTGCTTTCTGCGTCTGCTGCAATCGTAAATGAGTATTTACTCTTGCAAGAACTTCACGTAATTCAAAAGGTTTGGTGATATAATCCAGACCCCCGGCATCAAAGCACTCAATCTTACTTGACACATTTGAATCAGCCGACAGAAACAGTACAGGTATCTCTGATGTCAGTGGAGCGGATTTCAATTTACGGCAAATATCAGAGCCCCTTTCACCAGGCAGATTCAAATCTAATAATATCAGATCAGGTTGTTTACTCTCTGCAATGGGAAGCGCAAATGAACCTGATAATGTGCTCAATGTTTTAAATCCCTCATGTTTAAGCATATTCTCCAGAATCATAACTGACATAAGGTCGTCATCGACAATCAGAATGGTTACATTATTGTCAATATCCATATTAATAATCCAGAGAAATATCAGTGACGTTCGAACATTTATTGTTTACACATACATTTACATTTTAAATTAGATCACAATATTATAAGATTATCCAATCAGGCACATTAAATATCAAGGCTCTTGTATATATTTTAAAAGCCTTGTTTTTCATGAAATTAAGAGGATTGACGATTATTATTTGTAATATGAGTGTGCTGATCGGACATTAAAATTCTATAAAGGCGATTCTATCTGATAAAAACGATTGTAAGCAAGACGTCTCTGCAGCGTAATATCGACCTGATGTCTGTACCACAATTTTTCAGGCAGGACGTCTATAAACCATATTGACGTATTTTACGGAAAAGCGTTGCGCGATGAACCCCAAGTCTTAGTGCTGCCCGATTTTTATCACCATCGCATTCGGAGATTATACTTTTAATGAACATTTTTTCAAGCTCATCAAAATTACTGATTGATGAGAGATCCTGTGCAATTTCCTTTTCATCAATAGATCTCAGGGACATCGGCAGATGCCTGGGTTCAATCACTGATTCTTTACAAAATATAAAAGCATGTTCAATAATATTTTCAAGTTCCCGTATGTTTCCAGGAAAGTTATACGATAGAATCATCTCCATCGCTTCTTTACTTATTTCTTTTATTGCCTTATCATAACGAAAATTATACCTGTCAATAAAGTGTTCACAAAGAATCGGAATATCACATCTGCGTTCATTAAGACTGGGCAGACTTATTGTTACAACGTTTATACGGTAATACAGATCCTCACGGAAAGAACCTTTATTCACCATCTCTTTAATATCTTTATTTGTGGCAGCGATTACACGTACATTGGCTTTAACAGGTGATGTTGCGCCAAGAGGTTCATATACACGCTCCTGCAGCACCCGAAGCAATTTAACCTGCATAGCCATCGATATATCGCCGATCTCATCAAGAAATATAGTTCCACCTTCAGCCTGAGCGAATTTGCCGGGCTTGTCCTTTTTAGCATCGGTAAATGCACCGGCTTTATATCCGAAAAGCTCTGATTCAAGAAGTGTATCAGGAAGTGCGCTGCAGTTGATTGCGATGAAGGGTTTTTCTTTTCTTGAACTCATTTCATGAAGAGAATGAGCAATAAGTTCTTTGCCGGTACCGCTGTCGCCATAAATTAAAACAGTTGCAGCAGCCTGTGCAACTTCCGGAATAATATCAAATATCTGTTTCATAAGCGGACTGCGGCTTACCATATTCTGAAAGCTTTCTTTTTCCCTCAGTTCTTTCCTGAGACCCGCAATAAGTGCTTCTGTACGCTTGGCAGCCTCTTTCTCTTTAAGCAATCGCGCATTAATTGCTTCTTTCTGTTCGGTAATATCCTTCACCTGAACAAGATACATCGGTTTTTCTTTTTTACTTATGCCGATTAAGGTTATATGCCATTCAAAATATTTCTGTTTGCCTGTATTGTCAGGTATTGAAAGAATCTCGGTTTCGTGCGTGATAACATTTCCTTTTCGTAATTTATCAGCTTTATTACTGTCAAGTTTCAGAAATGTAAACAGCTGTATATCTTTTTCCTTTACATTATCTGAAATTCCAAACATCTGACGAAACGATCTGTTCTGTTCAATATTGAACCCTTTATCATCAAACATCGCGATACCTATTGGCGATTCAGCGAATATGGTTCTGAAGCGTTCTTCACTGATACGCATTTTCTCCTCGGCAAGCACGCGATCTGATATGTCAATAATACAGGTCCGCATTCCTACGGGCTGTCCGTTTTTCATTATCGGAGCTGAATTGATAAGTACATGAATTATTGATTTATCTTTTCTGTAAAGAGTATATGGTACAGGATTTCCGAAATCATCATGAAATATGTTGTAAATATCAGTTTCAGACTTGATCTTTAATTCAGGAGGAATGAACTCAAATATACTGAGCCCGTTCTCGTAGTCTTCCTGAGTCAGACCAAATGTCTGAAGTCCTTTTTGATTTATATATATCAGATGAAAAGACATATCAAATTCACAAATAATACCTGGAAGAAGATCTGCGATTTCCTTGAATCGATATTGACTTTCCTTCAGTTCTTCATCTTTGCGATTCCAGTCAACAACACCTTTTTCAGTAAGAGCGTTTTCAAGAGTTTTCAGATCAAAAATATCTATTATTGACAATAAATATTTTTCACTTCCGTTAATCCCGACAATCTTTACATTAACATCACGACGTACACCAATATTATCAAAAAGCATTAATTCAAATTCATGTAATTCAGCAGTCTGATTTTTTAACCTTTTATGAAATTCACTGACATCCTGATCGTATTCGATCATCATAAGATCTGTCAACAATTTTTTCCCGATAAGCTGATAAGGCTGATACCCTGTGATTTCGTAAACCTGCTGATTAGCCTCCAATATATTCATATTCTGATCTATTATCATCAGTGCAAATGCTGATTTATTAAATCGATCCTGCTGCCAGGTTCCCCAGTGATCATCGCAGCTTTTAATCAGGCTTTTTAATTCTATCGCAGCATTTTTGATAAAATCGACTTTCAGATTAATGTTCTTTAACATTTCATAAATATCAGTCCGGCTTGATTTAATCATGTTTCCTCTTATCAATAATTTGTTTTGTAATCAATTTACAAATCATTTTCAATAAACATTAGAATTTATCCTAAAAATCGCAGTTAAAGTTTGTAAATACATCTATCCTCACCCCCTAAATCCCCCGCAGGGGGACTTCATGAAAATCAAAATTTTACAAGTCCCCCTGCGGGGGATTTAGGGGGCGAAATACAAAACTTACAATTTCATTTGCGTTTTTTAAGCTTATAATTATAAATATGCATAAAAACATCTTTTATTTAAGCAATTTATTTTTGTTCATACTGTCATTATCTCTAAACCAGTGTAATATTGATTACAACAGTCTTAAACCCCTCGGCAATGATTCACCAAACACATTGCTTTCCTCCTCATTATCAAGAGCCCCTCCGTTTTCAACAAGCACTGCAAGATGCTTTGATGCATTACCAGATTTAAGAAAATTGACTATTTCAATCCTGCACTCAGTATCAATGTCACGATATCTGTCATTTGTTTTTCTGCAAAGCTGCATGACTGCAAGAAACACAGTCGCATTCACATTTGTCATCTTTGTCAGTTTCAATGCCCACGAAGCTGCAGTTTGAGGATCTACAATTTCATTAAGCGGACCATACACCGGAACTCGCTCCCCGATTCTTCCCAAAGCCCATATTGCTGCATCGGCCAGTGCATCTTTTCTATTTATCAATCTCAGTGCGATTGAACCAAGCTCTTCTTTACTGTCCCTTGACAAATACTCCATTGATCCAAGAAGACGCCAGATCTCTGTCAATTCATGAATTCCATATTTTATTTCACTTTTAACTTTTGTTTTCTTCTTTGCATCATTTTCTTTGAAACTGTTACGGACAGCAGCAATCAAAGGCTGCGCCAGAGCTTTCTGCTGCCCTGCGCCAAGCCCCCCGGCAATGCGTCGCCACAAGATCCACCACTCGGCATTGCATGCCTGATTTCTTGTGTGTATTATTCCTTTTTGAAAAAGAAGCCACGTCTGCTTCACTCTCCAGTCGTCAACTGCGTAGCCATATCCCGGACGTAATGAAAAGCCTGTCAGATTAAGCCACTTTGCCTCATAAAGCGGATCTCTGGCTCTCCCCTGCTCTAAAATAAACAGTTCCTCCCAGAACATGCGAAGAAGTGACGGCGGCCATTGCAGCCGTTCAATACCGCTTTTAATTTCAAGCTGCTTTACAAGTTCATGCGGTAATATTTCGTGCCCTGACTGTTTTCCAAATACGTCAGAAATAATTTCTTTACATTCTGCAGCTGTTTCATTATCAACAAATCCGGCCTGCTCACCGCTTCCGGTATGAGCACTTATATCAGTTCTTGTCGCACAGCGTACATCAAACTGCAATTTCCAGTTCCGGTTTCCTGCGATTTCGGTACACCATAGATCAAGAGTTCCGATTTCTGTCAATCTGACATTAAGCATGACATTTACATTATCAGCTTCAAGATTCCTGCCGGAACGCAATACAGTTCTTATCGGAGGAAGTGCAATCATTTCAAGAGGGTCGATTTTTACAAGTTCTCCGGATTTATCAGTTGTACGGCGACTTGACACAAAAAGAGGAAATTCCACAGGCTGACGAATCAGAAGTTTGAATGTAGTCGATACTATTGCGGCATTCTGCCCTTCCTGTAAACCGGCAGGTGCAAGGCACAGTGCCTTTATTTCCTTATCTGCAGCCTCGACTCCGATATAATATGAACGTGCAAGGCCTCCTGCGATTCTGACACCGATTCCCCTGCGGACAAGACCAAAATATGATGCTCCACGGGCAACTGCGCGCTCAGGATGTTCATTTTCAAATACAAGTGGAGTCCATGGATCAGACTCATTTGAGAACCACTTTACAAGTACATCTAAAATCCGGGCTTTAATTGCCCGCGATCCAAAAACGCCGCCGTTGAACAGAACAATATCCGGACGTATACTCTCGGAAGCCTCTTCATCTATTGACATTACGGCATTTCTGTGAGAAACAAGAAAACCTGCAAGATATTTTGTTATTGCCGGATCAGGTGCATATGGCAAGCCAAATTCCTGAAAACCGGATTGCCGTGCTGAAGGCATTTCATCAATATTTACAACAGGCAGGTACCCGTCAATCAGTACTTTCTCAACTTCTAATCTGTCCAGTTCGATCTGTATTGATCCGCCAATCAGTGATGAGCCGCTGCCATGAATTGAAATTGTCAATTTATCAGATGCATTCTCCCCAAGAAGCACCTCTTTTGCTTTCTGACAACTTCTCACAAGAGCGCTGAATTGACCCGGAGAGATTTTTTTACCTCCGAGCCTGTTTTTTTCTATGTGATATGCGAGTGCGAGATCAAGATTATCACCGCCCAGAATCAGATGGTCTCCTACAGCAATGCGGTGAAACTGCACCACACCATCATCACCGGCCTTTACCTTGATAAGAGTAAAATCAGTGGTCCCGCCGCCTATGTCACAAATGAGAATTTTCTGTCCTGCATTTACATGCGATTGCCAGTCTGATGAATGTTTCTGTATCCATTCATAAAATGCAGCCTGCGGCTCTTCAAGAAGAATTATTCTTGTAAGCCCGGCAATCGCGGCAGCTTCAACTGTCAACTCTCTGGCAATTTCATCAAATGATGCGGGCACAGTTATAATCACATCCTGATTTTCCATCAGATTATCAGGATGATCATAATTCCAGGCGCTGCGCATATGTAAAAGATACCGTGATGTAACCTCAAGAGGTGAAACCTTCTCAACATCAGAAAGCCCGTGCCATGGAAGAAGTGGTGCCGTTCTGTCAACGCCGGCATGACTCAGCCATGACTTTGCAGATACAACAAGGCGTCCGGGGATCTGTGCGCCGTGATCACGCGCAAAAGTTCCAGTCACTCTTTTCTGATTGTTTTCAGTATCCCACGGCAGACAGAGTGCACCAGGTGAAAACTCGCCAGACGCTGCCTCATAATGGAATGACGGAAAAAGATTCAGCGAAGCCATCTCTCCAGGGGCACTTACCTGAAGTATCCTGAAATCCTCGACAGTAAATGGTTTACATGAAGTATCCACAAATGCCACCGCGGAATTGGTAGTCCCGAGATCAATTCCAATTATATATCTTGTGTTTTCATTCTTTTCGTTTATCAATTTACATCCACCAAAACTTTAAATTTTCTTACTCTTTTCTTAACCTTAACCTCATTCTTATTCTTATTCTTATTCCCGTACACTGAACTCAAGTTTCCATTTATCATCAGATATCGTTGACTTGCACCACAACTCCAAGACGCCAAGTTCTGTGATTCTTGATTCGAAACGGACCGGAGCATACCCTTCTGTAAACTTATCGTCGGCCATCAGATTTGATTCCATTGAATCAGTCTCTTCAAGCTCGCCATCATTCCATCGATCAAGAACATCTCCCGCCTTGTCACCTTTACGTATGGAAGAACTGAAAAATCTGAAATGGGCGGTTTGACCGACAACGAGCCCTATCTCATTACCCGGTACAGTGATGCTGCTGCCTTCCTCAAGGCCGATCGGCACTACACACAATGCATTAAGAGGCCGTTCTATCCCCGGGACTGCCATACCTGATGTCTCTATTCCGACATAGTAGGCTCTTGCTGCCCCTCCGCGAATTCTGATACCTTTTCCATTCTTTACAGAAGTATAATATGCAGCACCGCGTGCAACTGCAAAATCATAATCCGGTGTACTCTCAAGCATTTTTACTTTATGCTCGCCGAACCAGCTTTCGAGTACACTGATCAGCCTGTCACGAAAAACTGATGCCTTGAACACGCCGCCATTGAAAAGCAGATGCGTCGGCTTTACCATTGCACCATTGACGCCCTGCATTCTCAGGAACTGTGCGAGGTGATGCGTAATAGCGGTATCTGATTCATAGGATAATCCGATTTCCCTGAATCCTGACATGGTACGTCTGACAGGTGACACATCCGGTGAACACAATGGGAAAAAACCGTCAACTAAAAGAGATCTTGCGCTGTCTTCCTTTAGGTCAATTGACAATGTACCACCTATCAGTCGTGACCCCCTTCCGGGAATTGTCACAGGAGCAGATACAGGAGAATTATCAGAAAGCAGTCGTTCCTTGGCCGCCCTGCAGGAGTGCCACAGCGACACCGACTGCCACGCGTCAAGTTTATTTCCATTCTCCGCAAAGAGATTCACTGCGTGATGCGCCAGTGCCAGATCCATATTGTCACCACCGACAAGGATATGATTGCCGACAGCCAGACGATTTAAAATAAGCTCTCCGTTTTCCTGAGCCACACCGACAAGAGTAAAATCAGTTGTCCCCCCGCCGACATCACAGACAAGGAGTATATCTCCGACATGAAGCTTTTTACGCCAAAGTTCACCGACATCAGACAGCCAGGCATAAACTGCAGCCTGCGGCTCTTCAAGCAGGAGCATATCCTCGGGCAATCCGGCTTTAACCGCAGCTTCAATGGTCAATTCCCGCGCACTCGCATCAAAAGATGCAGGAACAGTCAGTACAACATGCTGTTTATATATAGGATCATCGGGAAAACGGCTGTTCCAGGATTCAACCATCTCAAAGAGATACCGCGCAGATGCCTCAACTGGTGATATTTTATCAATATCAGGGGATGCATTCCAGGGGAGAATCCCACTTCGTCTGTCAACTTTACTATTTGCAAGCCATGATTTTGCTGCAGAAATTGTTCTCGCCGGCACTGAAGCTGCCTGCTTTCTTGCGATTTCTCCTACTGCAAAATTTCTGTCTTTTGCCCATGGCATATCAAACATTCCGTTTTGTTTCTCTGCATCAGCAGCAAGGTAACAAAATGACGCAAGTGACTGACAGTTCTCAAGTGTTGACATTCCAGTAAACTGCTGCAACGGCAGTAATTGAACCGGTGAAGATTGACTGCCACTGCTGATTTCAGTATAAGCCACCACACTGTTAGTGGTACCCAGATCTATTCCAATTGCGTAACGGGCGGTCATGTTGACAGCTCCTTATTTAATCATTGTTTACATATTATAATAACAGCAGAGATTCATAATGCAATATCTTCTGTCATGGAAGTTCCACTTCCGCCGGTGCAATCACTGATGCTGCATCGGCATTTCCTTTCCATACAGGAAGATCAACCTTCGAGGCTTTCCATCCATGATGCCGTAAAATGCCGTTATACGGAGGACTGGAAGTGACATTTCCTGTCAAATGATACTGTTCGGGACTGAACCCCTGAGGAATTACCATTTGTGAACCTTCCTCTTTGATTTCAAGCGGTTCAATTGAGAATAGTCTTGACAATAAAGCGGAACAGTCACGATGAATATCTCTTACTGCTGCACCAATCTGCGCATCATTATATCCGTCAATAGGTTCTTTAAGAAAATCAATGAGCCGGCCTTCTCTCTGAAATAAAGCAAGAAGCTGTAAAGCCCCGGAACGTTCTTTTACTGTTTCCTTAATTTCAGGAACTTCGGATTGCAGCTCTTTTTTGTCAACACTTGCGGTAAAATGCTCATTTACCCTGTCAGCAAATTTCCGGTTTAAAAAAATCCAGAAAAATGAACGGACAGCAAGATCAATGCGATTCATTAATAAATCCTTTCGATAATAACAAAAGAAGAGTCATACTATAACTTTCAATGTGTATTAATTATGCACAAGACTCATCTCTGCATAATGAGTCTCTATTTTGTGGAAGGCAGACTATACCGGAATAATCTGCATCTGCATGAATTCAGAAAATAATTGACTTTCAGATTTTTTTCAACCATTTCATTAGATATATCTTTAAAGTTTAAAAAAATGGATTAAAAAAAATATACTTCATTTAACCTGGTCATCTTTTTTACAACCCTGAAGAGCGAAGCGGAATGCTATTTATTGCAGCAGTTAAAAATTATTTCCTCGATTTAACAGGATTCTCAATAGCAGCGGTCTCACTGCCAAAAAAGTTCATATACTTTGCAGCATCAAGGGCTTCCATTGTTTCTTTAAGCCATTCTTCAATACCAAAAGCACGGCATTCGCCCCTGGCTTTTACAATTTTTTCTGTTAAAGTCAATAATTCCACAGCCCCGGATTCATCAATAAGTTCAAGGTTTGAAAAATCAAAAATGTAAATAGCGATTTCCGGCGATGGTATGAAGTTTTCAAGTAAAGAATAGTTCGTGTTTTTCACCATCTCACCTGAAATGTTAATCCTGTACATTCTATTTTCAATCTGTGCGACAAAAAGAAAACCAAGTGATTTTACAGAATGCTTCTCCCATATTTCATTTCTTGAGACTTCATACTCGATATCAGTGGCATAAATGGACAAAACCTTGTCAAGATTGAGTGTTATGAACATTTCACGCATTTTTTCGTTTACATTTACAAGACATAAAACACCGTTATTATCTGTAACTGCTTTTCTAATGCGAATAACCAATCCAAGACCTGAACTGAAAATATCATGTGTTTTCGAAAAATCCAGCACAACATTGGACTCATTACCAAGATTTCCGATAATCGATTTCTCTATGTCACGGCTGTTATACATCGAAATTGCATCCGGAAGTGTGATCCAGAGGCTTCCAAGTTTGTGTTCTAAAGTTATCGATTCTGAGGCTGTCATATTTTTATTCCCCGGCTTGAATTCCGCTTTGAATAATTCTGAAACGTTTATTTGTAAGATTTTCAGTGACTGTATGTCTGATTTTATAAATATCAAGCTCTGTTCCGGCATAGATCATTCCCTGAATAAAAATAAATCCATCATACTGTCCGGGACTGTCAAGTTCCTTTTTTAATTCATCTGTTTTTTCTGCTACATATTTTATTTTCTGAGTTAATAAATTATATGCGTCAATCCATTTCTTAACTTCATCCTTCTGCCTTGATGTAACATCATCACTTCTTTTTAAAAGTGCAGCTTTTGTCCGGATTTGTTTTTCAATCGGTTCAAGCTCTGTTTTAAGCTTTTTATCAAGTATCAGAAGTTCTTTTATTTTTACCTCAATTAGCAGACGATTTTTATCAAACAGAGTTACTTTTGTAAGTGCCCCCTTATCAGTACCTATCTGCTTTACATTTACATATTTTTCAGCATTTACATGTCCGCCTATAATACTTGCAGACTGCCCCTGCCCATCTATCGCTTCACATGTGCATTCGCAGTGAAGGAGGAATTTTTCAAAGGTGATAATACCATCAGTAACCAGCTGCGCTTCCTGAGCGAAACTGACAATGATCCCATTTTTCGCTTTGATCATTGTATCACCTTTGCCTAAAATTCCTTTTTCAATAACGACATTTCCATTTCTTGACACAATTCTGGCGGACTCAATTTCACCTTTTATATGAATGTTGCCATCAGCTTCAACAGAAAAACCGGCACATACATTGCCATTTACCATTACATCACCGCTATACTTGACATTTCCAACATTGAAATCAATATTTCCGCTGATATGAAGCATCTCTGCAATATGAATTAGGAGCCCCTCTGTATAGACAATACCGGTCTTTGATGCAATCAGCTGAATACCATCAGAAGAAATTTCAGTATTTTTCCCATTTGGCAATTTATGATCAGCACCGGGAGCAGCCGGTATTTCTTCACCGCCAAGTCCTATGCCGCTTTTTCCCGAAGACGGCGGGTGCCGTACGGCAAGCACCTGCCCCCTGGATACAGAAACAAAAGACTGAATATCGCGATAGTCAACCGTTCCATCCCCTCTGATATGCGGCTGCATGTTCGGATCGATTGATATAAGCATCTCAATTTTCCCATCAGTACCTTTTTCAGGAAGTGTAGCCTGTGCCACTTCGTGGAACTCATCCCACAAATTTGAATCTATTATCTGACGAAGTTTTTCAATATTGACACCATGAGTAACACCTCTTGTGTGCAGAAAAAATGCAAGTGTTCTTTCATTTGGTTTTTTGCCCAGCGCAAGACATCCGGAATTTACTTTCAATACTGCTCTCTGTGATGTAATTGTCAATTGAAGATATTTTTCCATTTCAGTATTGAAATATTCAAAAACAGGCCCGATGCGTTCAAACGCACCCCTGGCACGCATAAGAATGTCCTCAAATTTCTGCTGATCAAAATTCATGACAAGTGCATTAGTAATTGCTGTTTTGATCAGATCCATACGCACAGACGGCTTATCAGCTCTGGTGATCTTTACATATACACCATCAGGGCGTTCATCAACAGCTACGAATTGCTCAAGTGGATTTATCACTTGTCATGTCCTTTAAGAATCCATGCGTTAATATCTTTAAATGCAGAATCAATATTAACAGTAAAATTAATCGCTGTAATATTATATTTTGATTGTAAATATGTGACAAGGTTATTTTTACTATTCGACACAGAGCCATATATTTAATTATTTTCTATTCAGACTCTTTTTCGAAACAGATCTATTTATCTATAAATTATTTGAATAGGATTGCAGATCTGAATATGATTATAATATCGTATAATACTTGGTTTTATATTTAAGATCGGCATTTTTAAACTTGTAACTAAACTTTTTTAAAGAATCAGCTTAATTGATAAATAATATTACTTCACAATCAATACCCGTCTCATCAAAACCAAAACTTGATGCTGTGAGTTTCGGTATCTGGCTTATAGGATCCGCTTTTGGTGCAACATGGCGGCCAAAAATTGAGGTTCCAGACGATATAAGCCCGTTAAATGCAAAAAAAGGCAATATTTATGTATTGTGGCACTCCACACTTCTGCCGCTTGCATATACATTCAGAAAATCAAAATGCACTGTGATGGTTTCATCAAGCAGCGATGGACAGAGGGCAGCAGCAGTTGCTGCAAAATGGAATTACGAAATAGTCTCCGGATCATCAACAAGGCAGGGATTCAGCGCATTTCGTCAATGTCTCAGAGTGCTGAAATCCAACAAAAACATGGTGATTACCCCTGATGGTCCGCGCGGACCCAGAGAAATTGTGAAAGACGGAGTTGCATATCTTGCCTCATTGACGCATGCACCGGTTATCCCCCTCTCGGTACACCCGTCAAAGTACTGGAGACTAAAATCATGGGACCACATGATAATACCGAAACCATTTGCCAAACTGGTGATAAGAAATGGTATAATTATCTATCCGGATCAATCTGAAAAAAACGAAGCAGCAATTGAACACTTGAGAATCAGAATCGAGGAAAGTCTTCATGCAATCACTTTGGCCTGAATCAACCTATGTAGTTATTCCATCATATAAAGCAGTTGACACATTGAAAACTTTCATTCCACACCTGCTTACATTTGTACCTCTTGACAAAATATGCATTGTCGATGATGCATCCAAGGATGATACCGGACGTTACTGTAATGAAATGAACCTTACATACCTTTCGCATTCTGTTAATCAGGGAAAAGGGGCTGCACTCATTACAGGCTTTGGATACTGCATGAAAAAGCATGCCAAATGGATTATAACTATGGACGCCGATGGTCAGCATGCGCCGGAGGATCTTGACAAATTTATAGAACATGCCGGTGTTCACGAACAGACAGGTATCTGTATAGGAACACGAAATAAAAAAGCGGGAACAATGCCGCTGGCAAGGATATTCTCAAATGTAGTTACATCAAAACTGCTCTCAGTAATCTGCCATGCAAAAATACTTGACTGTCAATGCGGTTACCGGATTTATTCAACCGCCATGCTTAAAAAAATATCTATAAAATATTCACGATTTGAGATGGAAACTGAAGTTATCATGAAATCTGTTCATGAGGGTTTTCCAGTCTCCTTTGTTGATGTGCAGACATTATATTTGAATGGTCCAAGTCATATTTCTCATCTGGCAGATACAATCCGCTGGGTAAAAGCTGTAGTTTCAATATGGCATGAACTTCATAATAAACACAAAAACATCAACAATCAGGCGTTCTGAATTAATTTATGGCAGAATTTTTAAATCTAAAAGTTGCATCCGATCGTCTTATACGTAAATTAAGAGAAAACGGCATTACCGATGAACGTGTGCTTGATGCATTTCGAAAAGTACCCCGCCACGAGTTTGTTGATGGGGCAATGTATGCACAGGCTTATGATGATCATGCTCTGCCTATAGGTTTTGGCCAGACAATATCTCAGCCTACTGTCGTTGCTCTTATGACCCAGCTTCTTGAACTGAAGAAAGACGAAAAAATTCTTGAGATCGGAACAGGTTCAGGCTTCCAGACCGCAATTCTCGCCCAGTTTTCACGCAGGGTTTACACAATAGAACGCCACAGGGAACTTGGTGACCTGTCAAGAAAACGCCTTCGCGAAAAGGGCTATGAGAATATTGTTTTTAAAATCGGGGATGGATCTCAAGGGTGGATTCAACACGCTCCGTTTGATAAAATCATCGTCACTGCCGGCGCGCCTGTTGTCCCTCAGCACCTTGCCGAACAACTTGCAGATAAGGGAATCATGGTCATTCCAACCGGTACACGTGAAATTCAGGAATTGATGATTTACAAAAAAGATCAGAACAGACTTACCTGTCAATCTGCAGGAGGCGTTGTTTTTGTACCGCTTGTGGGGGAAAACGGGTGGGAAGAATAAGAATGAGGTTAAGGTTAAGGTTGAGGTTGAGGTAAAGAATAAGAGTGAGAGTTTGGCGGGTTGTGGGTGGTTGAAAATTTACAATAGGTGATAATTAACAACGGGGAACGAGCTGATGATTGAAGAATTTATAAAATCGATAATTGACTGGTATATGATGAATATCAACTATGGGACTATCGGACTTTTAATGGCAATGGAAAGTACCATTATCCCGTTTCCATCAGAACTCATTGTTCCACCGGCAGCATGGAAAGCAGCTCAGGGCGGCCTGAATATTTATGGTGTAATTGCAGCTTCGTCAATTGGCGCGCTCTGCGGATCTCTTGTCAACTACTTTGTTTCACGTACACTCGGACGCACGATTCTTTACAAATTTGCAGGATCAAAATGGGCCAGGCTTTTTCTTATCAATGAACATCACCTTGAAAAAGCTGAAAGCTATTTCAACAAATACGGTAATATATCCACATTCATCGGACGCCTGGTTCCGGTTATCCGTCACCTTATTTCAATCCCCGCCGGGTTGAGCAGAATGAATCTTAAAATGTTCTGTTTCTTCACTTTTATCGGAGCGACAATCTGGAACATAATTCTAACCCTTGTTGGAGTCTTTCTGTACAGTCAGCAGGATAAGTTTGTACATTATTACAAATATGTCAGCCACTACATAAGCTATGCTCTTGCCGGAGGATTTCTACTGCTGGCCGGATTTTTTGTTTATAACATTTTGAAAGCAAGAGCAAAAAAAATTAAGGCTTAGTTCTACTTTGTTAGAATAACACACCGATCGTTGAGCGGAGCCGAAACGATCGCTATTTCTCGAATTCTCACTTGCTCATTTCGACTCTGCTCAATGCGCTTACAAAAGTTATTTTCAGTATTCTAACAAAGTAGAATCAGGCAGAGATTAAGAGATATTCATCTAAAATAAATAATGCTAAAGTAATTCTATTGATGTGCCGATATGCAGTATAGCAACAATGATTAATGTTTAAAACATTTTAAGGTTGTAAGATATGGATATATCAGCAATCTCCGGATCAGGCAGTACAATATGGTCCGCTTTGATGGCGATGTCGGGAAAAGCGAGCAGCGCAGGCGCATCATCTGGAAGTGGCAGTGCTGCATCAGTAAATGCATCCGCATCTGCTCAAAAGCCATCTAATGTCAATAATATTTCCAGCATAAAAAGTACAGATACTCTTAATGCACTTCTAAGCACAGCATCATCAGCCGGTGATATGTCCCTATTAAAAGCTCTTGGAGACAGCAGTTCAAACAGCAGCGTTTTCAGTCTGTTTCAAAACATAAACAGCACTGCAGCAAACGACACAGATTCTCTGAAAAATTCTGTATATGAAAGTCTGTTCTCAAATAAATCAGATTCTGCAGCCTCATCAAAATCAGGCTCAGAACTGCTTCAATCTCTTATGTCAACATCTAATGCAGCATCGGCACTTGCGAGTCTCTATAGCTCCGGTAATTCCGATACGGCATCCGCCATGTCAAGTATCTTAAGTTCAGCAGATAAAGCTTCATCATCTGCATTTGAATCACTGAACGTTGAAGATACACTCAATTCATTTATGCGAATTCCCGATGTGTCAAAATATTTTAATTCATCAAAGGCAGCGGAAACTGCGAGCACAGGTGAATCTTTTCTTGATATTAAAGCCTGATCAGGATTGTACCTGCTGTTATCCGTATCATTAATCAACCATGACAGACAAGAAATAGTTTGCAGTTTTCTTTCGTAAACGCAGGGTCGTATGAGACCTCACCCGCGCCAGAACGCGCGACCTCTCCCATAGATAACGCCATTTGGCCGTAATATAGGAGAGGTGTTCATTGTCATGGTGATTTTTTAAGAAACCAAATTATACTGTTTAGACAATCACTGTCATAATCTAAATTTAAAAGTTTACAAGGCCGAATGATTGAAGATTCTCCTTTATTTTTTTAAAAAATATATCATATTATATACTTGTAAAGAATTTGAAATAAAGTATTTTACTTACTACTCTATTTTGATTTCATATATTCTTTATTTACAGGTATCAGATTGTGTTAAACCGCATCAGTGTAATAATCGTATTAACTACTCTTGTATATATTGGATGCACTTCATCGCCGACATACGAATCCCAATATAACACTATTTATGAAACAGCTCATTTTTCCATCAATTACGATGAATGCGTTTTTTCACTCAATGAAATCAACTCAATCGCTGCAAAAAAAGAACGATTATTCGAATATGTAAATACAACCCTAAATTTAACATCTGATATCAAAATAAACACCAATCTATATTCTTATGGAACCGAATATGAGTATGTTTATAACAATTCTGATGGACACATGAAGGCTTATAAATTACGTTATTATGTAATGGAAGATAATGGACACGAAATCGCACATGTAATGATATTCAGTGAATTAGGTCGTTCACGAAATGCTTTTATGGCTGAGGGGCTTGCAGTTTATTCAGAATTAAATTTGACAAACCCCAATAAAATTGAAGAATTTATAAATTACAACGCACTTTACAAACAATCTGGTGATAATTCGACCCCGCTTTCCAGACAGATCTTAAACAATTATTTTGATTACTCATATTTTGGTTATTGCAAAGCCGGCGCATTTCTAAAGTACCTTTCAGTTAATTATGGCTTTGAAAATGTTAAGGCTTTATATATAAAAAGTATTACTAATGAATCTGATTCACTTGGCAGTTATATTGAATCAATTTTTAAAAAGAATATTTATGTACTTGAAAAGGATTTTTTCCTGCATTGTTTTCCAGATGCAAGATATGAATAATAGATAAAATCACACAAAATTTATGGAGTCAATTATTATATGATTACCGTTATACATCGTATTTCTCTTTTTGTCATCATGACAGTATCTGCATTGTTTTTGTCCTGTTCCGACCCCGCGATTATTTTTCCGGACTCAGACACAGACGGCAGAGTTGATGGATTCATTTCACCGACAGAAATTCATGCAATGGTTTATCTTATTGACACAAAGGTTATCGACTCTTCTATTGTCAACTTTATGAATGGCTATTATTCTTTCAGCAGTGTTCCCTTTGGTAATTATCAGTTAAAAGTTGTTGCCGACAGTTTTGGACATTTGACACAAAACGTACTGATAACCACAGCATTAAACCGCCTGAATGATTTAAGGTTGGAAAAGTTTCCTTTTCAGATAAGATCTATCACTCCGGATGCAGGCAACACTCTGAACGCATCAGGACTTCCGCATGTCAATATTTATTCTTCGTCATATTATAACGATTCTGTTGTAACAATACGTATCAGTTTCAAAAAGCAGATGGATTTATCATCTGTAAAAAATAACTTCATAATATCTCCAGCACTTCCAATGAAGATCACTGATTCCATGGATTCAAGCGGTCATAATGTCTATTTCTCGATTTCTGTTATTGATTTCTTTAAAAAAGGGCATATTTCATTTACATTAAAAAAAGAGATGTCATCATTATCCTTTGAGCAGCTCGATTTTGACTATACTGTAAACTATTATACTGATACAACTAAATTTAATGATTTACTATACATAAGATTCTTCAATTCATCATCTTTGAATCAATCTCAATATAGATATTTTGATATTGATTCACAGATTACATTAAATTTCACAAAGCTGATGAATCACAGTTCTGTTGAAAAATCTTTCAGTATAACACCATTTTCTCAAGCCTTATTTTTCTGGAAAAACCTTAGCTTGACAACAGAGCAATGCATTATCCAGTTTTCATCACCTCTATCAATCGGTACAGATTATAAAATTACTTTTGATACTACTTTTTCAACACTGGATTCAATACGAACTCCACGCCCGATTTTATTTACGTACAGGACAATGCCTCTGAGAATTTTGACCAGTTCACCAGTTACATTTAAAAAAAATGTTCTGCCTGAAACTCCGTTTTCATTTACATTCAACTACCCAGTTGACAGCGCAAGCCTTGTTAAAGCATTCCTGATAAAACCGCAGACAGATTCATTAAAATTCAGTTTTTTTGATAATAAAAGGGCTGTTTCAATAACTCATTTGCCATTACAATCAGATACTACATATGAAATCACATTCGATTCGACACTCATGACGTATTCCGGAAAAACTTCCGGTCAATTATTCCATCATTTTTTCAGCACCTTTACATCATCATCTAATTTACAAACTAATCTTAAACTCATACAAAACACCTTTCCTGCCGACTCTTTATCATTAATTAATTGTAAAGATAGTATTTTTATTCCATTCTCAAGACCAATGAATATACAGTCAGTAAACAAGCATATTTCCTTTAAACCGGAGTTTTTGTTCAATGCGCAATGGAAAGCAAACAGCTATCTGGTTATCCGTCCATTACAGCCACTTAAAAGCAATACATCCTATACTTTTACAATTGCATCAGGATTTCAGACATCTGATGGCGATATTTCGGATTCTGATTTCAAATTGACATTTAAAACAAAACCGCTTGGTCTTGAATCGTACTCCCCTTTCAATCAGCAAATCAATGTATCACGCGATAATGATGTTGTTTTGAAATTCAACACAAGTATTGACACTACTGCATTATCTGATAAAATTCATATTCTCCCGCCTCCTGGCTCACTCAATCTGACAGTAAACGATTCCGGTTCCTGCAGAATTACCCATTCTCCATTCCTGCCATTGACTGATTATACTCTGATTGTGAACGATTCGATAACTGATCAGTTCGGGATCAGAATGGAACAGAGATATACCATAAAATTTACAACAGCAAAATAATGAAATTCTTTATAATATCAATATCAGTATTATTTTCAATACTTCCTGTGTTGTCACAGGAGCAGGTATCATCATCAATGATTACTGTTCCGAAAGTATTTATGGCTGCAAAATGTGAAAGCGGATTGACATTTAATGATTACAGCATATCTTTTACAAGGCCATATTATTTTGAACCGACGTACAATCTTAATTTAAGCACAGCATTGTCAAAAATACACATTGGTCAAGGAGATGCAGCTTTTTTTGCTGATGGTAAATACAGGTCAGATGAAAATAAGTATGATTTCACAGCACATAAATTGTATTACAGCAGTAAATTTAATGACAATCTGTTCGGTTTTGGAATTGGTTATACATATAATAATAATTTTTTTTCACGGTATTATAAGCAAAATAATAATTTTTCTGAAACAAGCAGTGAATCAGAACAGTCATATTCCATAAGGGATTATCATATACACTCCTTTTTTGCCAATATAAACGGAAAATTTTCACTTGACAGTTCACGACACATTCTGCTTGGTACAGATTTTTACTATAATAAAAGAAACGGGTATCAATACAAAGAGTATTATGAAGTATACGCTGATTATAATAATAACGCTGAATATTCAACAGATGCTGCGACATATTATATCTATAATAACCATTCATATTCATACAATCTTACATTCGGGGCTGCATTATACTGCGATCATTTGAAAATTTTCCGTTTATATTG
>Ga0209373_10001744_pt1 | contig 24270 bp, 18 predicted proteins | sample Higcelweek5metaG_FD_187173 | JGI IMG/M metagenome (GOLD analysis project Ga0209373, IMG submission 187173) | Freshwater pond sediment microbial communities from the University of Edinburgh, under environmental carbon perturbations - High... | ecosystem: Environmental > Aquatic > Freshwater >... | reverse complement strand
GCTATAGAACTGTTGAAGAATTGCCTCAGGTTGACTGTGCAATTTTGGCAATTGCAGCAAAATTCTGTCTTCAGGCTGTTGAAGTTTTGACAAGCTCTAAAAGCACAGGTGGTTTTATCATTTTATCCGCCGGCTTCAGTGAGGAAAATAAAGAAGGTGCTGAAATAGAAAAAAACATTGTGAATGTTTTGAATAATGCTGGGGCAAGCCTAATTGGACCAAATTGTGTTGGCTTATTAAACGAAACTTACAATGGAATTTTCACAACTCCAATTCCAAAACTCGATTCTATGGGAGTTGATTTCATTACGGGTTCTGGTGCAACTGCTGTATTTATCTTGGAAAATTCAATTCTTAAAGGATTAAAATTTTCAAGCGTCTATTCTGTGGGAAATTCAGCACAGCTTGGCGTTGAAGAGATTTTGAAACACATGGACGAGACATATGTTCCTGGCAAGTCATCACCAGTTAAAATTTTATATATTGAGAAAATAGATAAACCAAAAATGCTTTATAAACATGCTTCCTCCTTAATCCGTAAGGGAGCTAGAATTGCTGCAATTAAATCAGGAAGTTCGGATGCAGGTAGTAGGGCGGCATCATCTCATACTGGTGCATTAGCAAGTCCAGATGTTGCTGTTGATGCTCTTTTGAGAAAAGCAGGAATTGTACGCTGTAGTGGCCGGGAAGAACTAGCAACTGTAACATCTGTATTCATGCATCCAATTCCAAAAGGAAAAAACATAGCTATCATTACACATGCTGGTGGTCCAGCAGTCATGCTTACAGACTCATTGAGTAACGGTGGTTTAAACATCCCACATATTGAAGGTGAAAAAGCAAATCTACTTCTAGAGAAACTCTTCCCTGGCAGTTCAGTGGCAAATCCTATTGACTTTTTAGCAACTGGAACGGCAGAACAATTGGGTAATATTATTGATGCCTGTGATAATGATTTCGATAATATTGATGCCATGGCAGTTATTTTTGGCAGCCCTGGACTATTTCCAGTATATGATGTTTATGATCTGCTGGACGATAAAATGACAAAATGTAAAAAGCCAATTTATCCAATTTTACCATCCGTAATTAATGTAAAAGACGAAATTGATCATTTTATTAAAAAAGGCAGAATAAACTTCCCAGATGAAGTGAGTTTTGGAAATGCACTTTGTAAAATAATGGCAACGGCAAAACCACAACCCGAAAACATTCAACTTCCTGCAGTAGATAAAGATAGAATAAGGAAAGTAATTGATAAAGCAGAGAATGGATATCTTTCACCTTCAGAAGTTTTCGAGCTCCTTGATGCTTCTGGAATTGACCGTGCTTTTGAACAGGTTGTCGAAACTGTGGATGGAGCTCTTGCATTTGCAAAAAAATTCGGTTTCCCATTGGTTATGAAAGTTGTTGGCCCAGTTCACAAATCTGATGTTGGTGGAGTGGTACTCAATGTTAAAGATGAAGAAACCGTAATTCGCGAATTTGACAGATTAATGAAAATCAAAGACACTTATGCTGTGCTTATGGGCGAAATGTTAAAAGGTACCGAAGTATTTATAGGCGCAAAACGTGAGGAAAAATTCGGACACATGATTCTAGCTGGTTTAGGTGGAATATTCATCGAAGTATTGCATGATGTTAAAACTGCCATTTCACCGGTTTCAGAAGAAGAAGCTGATTACATGATAAAAAACCTCAAATCATTCAAAATTATTGAAGGTATTAGAGGCCAAGAAGGTGTAAATCAACAAATATTTGCTGATCAAATTCGCCGAATTTCTGCGCTAGTTGAAGCTGCTCCCGAGATTTTTGAGATGGATTTAAACCCACTTCTTGGAAATATGAAATATGTTAAGGCCGTTGATGCAAGAATAAGAATTGAGAAGTAATTTAGCTAATAATTGATAATAACTTGATGGACATTTAAAAATCTAGCTAATTGTGAAATTACAAACATAAATTATCACTTTTGCTTTTAAATAATTATAGAAAACTAAGATTATGAAAAAAAGAGATTTAATATTTATTATATGCGTCACCGCATTCTTTTTGCCGTTTGTTTTTATACCTGAAGTGTATGATTTTTACACAAGTTTCAATAATGATCACGGCATGATTATGAGTTTCATCAAGTTTGCGATACTTGCTACTCTTGGAGAATCAATTGGCTTGAGAATCAAAAATGGAGTTTACAATTCAAAAGGTTTTGGTTTAATTCCTCGAGCTATTGTATGGGGCTTTTTAGGATTGTGGATTAAACTTGCTTTTGTAGTATTCGGGAAAGGAATTCCAGCATTTCTAATTTACATGGGAATGGACAACGCAATTACCGCTCTTCAAGGAGATTTGAGCTGGGCAAAAGTATTTGTAGCCTTCTGTATAAGTGCGGCTATGAACACAAGTTTTGCTCCTGTATTCATGACGCTACATAAGATAACTGATACACATATTTTAAACAATGGTGGAACATTGCTTGGCTTTTTAAAACCAATAAAATTCGGAGAAATATTTCCTTCATTAAATTGGGATGTTCAATGGAATTTCGTTTTCAAAAAAACCATTCCGTTTTTTTGGATACCAGCTCATACAATAACTTTTTGCTTACCAGAGCAATGGCAGATTCTTTTTGCAGCAATTTTAGGTATTGTTCTTGGAGTTTTGTTGTCAATTGCAGCAATAAAGAGCAAAAAATAAGATTTTGTTAAATCGGGAGCAACTTTTTTCCTACATTTTAAGTTATTAATTTGAGCTAACAAACCTAATGAGTGAGATTTCAGAAAATATTAATTCTATTTTGTATGTACTACCTCCTGAGGTCAAACTTCTTGCTGTATCAAAGACTCATTCGGTAACTGAAATAACTGAAGCATATAATGCCGGTCAAAGAATATTTGGTGAAAACAAAGTTCAAGAATTGGTCGACAAATATGAGAAACTAAAAAGTCTGGATATAAAATGGCATTTGATTGGGCATCTTCAAACAAATAAAGTAAAGTTTGTCACTCCTTTTGTCGAGATGATTCATAGTGTTGACAGCCTTAAACTACTGCAGGAAATCGATAGACAGTCTATCAAAAATCAACGCATTACAAATTGTTTGCTACAGTTTCACATTGCGACTGAAGAAACTAAATTTGGGTTTAGCCCTATAGAAGCCGAAACTATGCTTAAGTCTCTGGATTTCAGCACATTAAAAAATGTAAGAATTTGTGGTGTTATGGGCATGGCCTCATTCACCGAAAATAAAGATATAGTAAGAGTAGAATTCCAAGAATTAAGAAGAATATATAATAAAATTAAACACGACTATTTTGCGGATGCAGAGTATTTTAGCGAGATTAGTATGGGTATGAGTGGTGATTGGGAGCTTGCGGTTGAAGAGGGAAGTACAATAATTCGTGTAGGAAGTATTATTTTTGGAAAAAGAAATTACAACAATTAAAAAATTATTTTATTTTTGTTGTTGATGTTAAGAGTTATTTGTGTCGTAATCTTTCTGGCTATTGTTTCGGTTCCCTTATCGAGGGCTCAGGATTTGCCGGTTCACGAGCAGTATATGTTTGATTATATGCTTGTAAATCCTTCTTTTGCCGGTTTGTCAGAGGTTACTTCTGTAAAAATGATTCACCGAGAACAATGGACTGGAATTGATGAAGCTCCTTATACATCATTTTTAATGTTTAAGCATAGACTAAAAGATAGAACTGGTGGAATCGGTGGTTATCTCTATTCTGATCACAACGGACCCAACTCAAAATTCGGAGCACAATTCAGTTGGTCTTTTCAGGCATTATTAAAAAGCACAAGATATGACCGTGTAATGCTATCTTTCGGGATTTCGTTAAAAGGAATTCTGCATGTACTCGATGAGTCCGGATTTGAAAGAGACATTTATGACCCAATAATTTCATACTCCAGACGCACGAGTTTTCTTCCAAATGCCAATGCAGGTTTATTGTTTTCATATAATCAGGCTTTTGTAGGGCTTGCTTTCGATAATATGCTTCAGTTTTCGGACAGGATGTATAATATCTCTGTCGAACCAGTAAATCATGTTTTAATGAATGTGCATGCTGGCAATGTATTCGAGTTGAAGAGAAGATTACAAATGCGACCTGCAGCAATGTTTAAAACGAACTTTTATGGATTAAATCAATTAGACGTCAATTTAAAATTTCATATTTTGGGTGGTAAAGAAATTAACTCAATTTACCTCAGATACCCAAATGAGTTTTTTATAGGTTTTTCTTTTAGAGAAACTTTTGACAGACATAATATTTGTCCATTATCTTTTTCGCCTACACTCGGATTTTCTGTTAAAGCATTTTCGTTCATGTATCTTTATGACCTTGGACTTACAAGGCTGCAGCTCTTCCATGGAGGAACACACCAAATTTGTGTGGGAGTAAGATTGTACCCCGATCAATATGTAAACTGGGGAAAACATCATGTTCCATTATTTATTGATGATTTTTAGATGAAGAAGTCTAGCATTAACATATTGACAATTATTCTCGCTTGTTTGATTCAGACATCATTTTTGTATGCTCAGAATCCATACAGAGGAGATACAACAGATTGCTCTGATGTAATTGCACTATCATGGGTAAAAATTGCAGGAGATATTGATGATGACGCTGCAAATGGTGTTACGGTTGATAATGATGGAAACATAATTGTTACAGGCTATTTCAGAGGAACAATGACTTTCCAGACAGAAAGCCGCACTTCATTAGGAGGTACTGATTTCTTTCTTGCAAAATTGGATGGAGATGGGAATCTTATTTGGCTAATAACAGGTGGTGGCCCTCAAGATGATTTCGGAACAGGGGTTGCCGTTGATGACAACAATAATATTTCAGTTATTGGAGGATATGGCGGAACAGCAAACTTTGGTGGAGAAAACACTTCATCATGGGGAGGTGGAAAAGACATTTTCCTAGTCCAATATTCTACTGATGGTGATTTTATTTGGGATGCATATCCAGGTGGCTACAATGACGACAGTCCAGGTAATATTTGTGTTGACAACAACAATAACGTGATTATTTCTGGCACATATAGTTTTGCGCTTGGAATTGGAAGTGGAAATATTATTTCTAATGGCGCCAATGACTTTTTCGCTGCAAAATACACATCTACTGGTGACTATATATGGGCAACCAATGATGGTTCTACTGCTGATGATTCGAGTGTAAGCGTAGCTTGTGACGATTTCGGAAATGTTTTTGTAACTGGAGAATTCAGCGGCGAAATTGAATTCGGCTCAACATCCCTAATTGCAAGTGGAACAAAAGATATCTATCTTGCTAAATATAATTCAGATGGAGATTTTCAATGGGCTAAAAAAGCTGGAACAGCTAGTAATAATGACAAAGCATGTGATGTCTCAACTGATGTTTTCGGGAATTCATACCTTTATTACAAAAATGACCAGACTACAGACATGGCTAGAATCGACAAATATAATTCGGGCGGAACACTTCAATTCGGAATTGGCTTTGGCGATTTAGGTACAATTACACCAAAAAGCATAACCGTTGACAACTCTCAGGTAATGTATGTTTCAGGTATGTTTTCTGGAACTACTGATTTCGGAGATGGCACTCCTGCAACTTTCAACGCTGGGTCAGATTATTTCATTGCCAAGTATAATTCTGACGGTAGTTTTAATTATAAAGACGTAGCAGGAAGTACTTATGTCGATTGTGGAAATAGCATTTGTCTAGATCAAGACAATAATATCATAGTTGGCGGATATTGTAATGATGGGATATATTTTGGTTCAACACCTTATTCTGGATATTCTAAAGAAGATATTATGGTTGTAAAATATGACCGTTTCTTTAGTTTTGGCGATATAGAAATCAGCAGCCAAGGTTGCGATCCAAATGATATGTGCGTCAATATTTCGATACTAGGCGGAGTACCACCTTTTACATATTACTGGGATAATGTTGCTACTTCAGATCTCGATTTTTGCGGAATTAGTTTGGGAAACCATCAGGTAATTGTAACAGATCAGAATGATTGCTTTATCGAAACAACAATAAATTTTGTTCCACCCACAGGTCCAATTATTGATCTGCCGAACGTAACAGTTTGTCCTTATGACACTATCCCACTAAATGCCAATGCAGGTCCTGGTGATTTTTCATGGTATTGGAGTACTGGCGAAGACACTCAGACAATCAATGTGTTTGAGACGATTACTGCTACATATTCTGTTACAGTTACAGATTTAGGCACAGGATGTACTGCATCTAAGTCAGTTGTAGTTACAAGATATCAAGTATTGGATATTATACCTGAGACTGAAAGATTTATTTGCTTTGGTACAGAAACAACCTTTAACTTAACTGGATTTATGCAATATCTTTGGTCTGATGGATCTAACGATCCTGATTATACCACAGGTGAAGACGATCCGGTTTATGTTAGAACATTTAACGGAATATGTTATTACTACGATACTGTACAAGTTACTCATTATCCAAAACCAGATCTTGAACTTGGCGATGATGTTGTAGTTTGCGAGGGAGATAGTATTGAAATCTTTGCACCTGCTGGTTTTGTCAGCTATACTTGGCAGGATAATTCTACTGGTCAAAGCTTCTGGGCTTCGGAAGTAGGAACAGTTTCAGTTACAATTCAGGATGGCTATGGTTGTGAATTTACCGACGAGTTGGGTGTTACCAATGAACCTAGTCCTATAATTGATCTTGGCGAAGATGCAGTTTACTGCACCGATGAGCTGGTTTTAGTTGATCCAAATGACACAGGTTCAGGAAACACGTACCTTTGGAGTACTGGAAGTACAAACCCAACAATTTCCGTCCATTTCTCTGGTACCTACTCAGTCGAAGTAACCAATGTAGCCGGATGTTCTAGTACTGATGAAATAGTACTTAGAATTTTCCCAGCAGCACATGTTAACCTTGGAAGTGATATTGGATTTTGCGAAGGCGGAAGTGAAGAACTCGATGCATCAGGTGATTTTATCAGCTGGGATTGGCATGACGGAACACATAACAGCACTCTTACAGCAACAGAAACTGGGACTTATTCTGTAACGGTTACTGATGAGAATCTCTGTACAGCTACAGATCAGGTATTTGTTACTGAGAGCATGATTGAAGACCCATTTCTTGGTTACGACACCACATTATGCGACGGCGACAGTTACCGATTATCGCCTGAGGATAGTTATTTCAAATATATTTGGAATACTGGCAGTTCGGCATCCTATCTAAACATTACCCAACCAGGCTTTTATAGTCTGACAGTTACAGATAACATTGGTTGTTCGGCTTCAGCATCAATAAATATTGAATTTAGACCAGGCCCAGTTTTAGTTTCAGTAAATTCTGGTGGAGGTAATATCACTATTAACGCTACTGGTGGAACACCACCACTTCTTTATTCTCACGACGGTGATACATGGCAGACATCTAATGTAATATCGAATCTCCCTTCAGATACTTATACTATCTGGATTATGGATAAAAACTACTGTATTATTACCACCGAGACATTTCTGGATGAATCAATTGACATTCCGTCATTCTTTACTCCAAATGGCGACGGATATAACGACTATTGGGTAATTACCGGCTTGTACCACTTCCCTGGTGCAGACATTCAGGTTTTTGACAGATTTGGAAAAATGTTATACGAGTCAAAGGGTAGTGAGTTTGCATGGAATGGTCGCTATTTAGGAAAACCTTTACCAAGCGACACATATTGGTATACTATAAGGCTTTATGATGGTAATGACCCTCTTACAGGTCATGTAACCATTAAGAGATAAAAGAAAAACCCGCTTCTGGCGGGTTTTCTATTATTATTTTATCAGGCAAAACTAGCTTTACAAATGTATAACTTCATTATGAGCAGCAGCGGCGGCTTCCATAATTGCTTCAGACAAACTTGGATGTGGGTGAATTGATTTTATCAGATCAACACCTTTTCCGTGTAATTTCTTCAGAACAACCATTTCGGCAATCATTTCGGCTATGTTGTCACCAATAAAGTGTGCTCCTAGTAGTTCATCAGTAGTAGCATCCAACAGCAATTTAACAAATCCATCTTTATTTCCAGCTGCGGCAGCTTTTCCAGAAGCCATAAAAGGAAATTTTCCAATTTTATACTCAATACCTTTTTCTTTTAATTTTTGCTCATTGAGTCCTACAGAAGCTATTTCGGGTGTAGTATAAACACAAGACGGAATATTTGTATAATCAACAACAGGAGGATTGTGTCCAGCGATTTTCTCAACACAGCAGATTGCTTCGGCAGATGCCACATGTGCAAGTGCAGGTCCAGGAATAATATCACCAATTGCATATATCCCAGTCACATTAGTACGGTAGTACTCGTCAACTAAAATTTTACCTTTATCGGCAACAATTCCATTTTCCTCAAGACCAATATTTTCGAGATTAGTAGTTACTCCAACTGCAGACAAAACTACTTCGCATTCCATCTGAGCTTCTCCCTTTTTGTCAGTATAGAAAACTGTGCACTTACCATCCGACACCTCGACATTTGTTACAGATGTTCCTGTCATTACTTTTATTCCAGCTTTTTTAAATGATCGGGCCAATTGTTTCGACACTTCTTCGTCTTCTAGAGGCACTATTTCTGGTAAAAACTCAACTAAAGTAACATCAGTACCCATCGAATTATAGAAAAAAGCAAGTTCGGAACCAATTGCACCAGATCCGATAACTACCATTGATGTTGGCAATTTTGATAAACTGAGCGCTTCTCTGTAACCGATAATATTTTTTCCATCTTGCTTAAAACCATTCATTTCTTTTGATCTGGCTCCAGTAGCTAAAATAATATGATTAGCGACTACAATTTCCTCAGTTCCGTCATCTTTTGTAACGTTTAATGAATTTGCAGAAACTAACTTTCCAACACCTTTAATAACTACTATCTTGTTCTTTTTGAAAAGAAATTCTATACCCTTACTCATATTTGCTGCTACTTCTCTACTTCGACCAATTACCTTTTCAAAATCAGGTTTGGCACTCCCATCAGAAATAATACCGTAGTCCTCGGAATGTTTAAAATAATTATAAACTTGAGCGCTCTTTAATAAAGCTTTTGTTGGGATGCACCCCCAATTCAGGCAAATTCCACCCAGTTCAGCTTTTTCGATAACAGCAACGTTCATCCCAAGCTGCGAGGCTCTAATTGCAGCCACATAACCTCCGGGACCACTTCCCAAAACAATCAGATCAAAATTCATAACTAATAATTTTTGTAACTAACTCAGAAATTTTTAATTTTTTATAATTATTTCAAAAATAAACATTTTTTCAATTATTTTTGCTTATATTTACCTACTAAATAAATTGTAATTAGAATTTATTGTTTATTTGGTATTTTAAACTTTTTACAAGTATAACCTAAAATTTAATTTATGGAAAAGTGTTTATTAGTCCCTTATGATTTCAGCAATGAGGCTAATTTTGCATTACATCATGCATATGAATTGGCAAGAATTTCTAAATTCCCTATACATCTTTTATATGTTGTTCAATCCGAACGCGAAGTAGAAGAATGGCATATCGAATTAAAAAGAATTGCTGATGAGTTTTCGAAAAAATACAATTATAAAGTAATTGCTGTTGTTAAGGCAGGAAATTTATTTGAGACTATTTACAATTACGGAATCGAAGCCAATGCATATCTGGCCGTAATGGGAACTCATGGTATTAAGACTATTAAAAAGGCAATGAAGGTTATAAAGAAATTCGTTAAAATTCCTTTTATCCTTGTTCAGCGTCCATTAAATTTCGGCGAATACGATAAAATTTGTGTTCCGATTGATGATGATAAAAAATCAAGAGCTAAGTTTTTATGGGTAAGATACCTAACAAATCTTTTCGAAAGTAAAGTTTATATTATCTATCCAGAAACTAACGATTCGGGAAGAAAAGCAGAAATTAATAACAACATTTTATTTGCTACTTCTATTTTAGAAAAGAATTCAATAGACTTCGAAATTAAAGGCGTTCCGGAAACAAACTTTGCAGACAACCTATACGAAGAAATGTATTCTATTGAACCTGACGTTGTATTATTTATGACTGATAAATATAAAAAATCAATTACTGAACTCAGAAAGCCTAAACACATCGAATTTGCAAAGAAAATTCCTATTATGTGCGTAAATCCACGAACAGACATTGTTAAGCTTGGTGGTTTCAGTCATTAAAATATGAAAAATAAAATAAAAAAGTCAGCCACATTGCTGACTTTTTTTTTGACTAATTCCTAAAAAAATAACTGTTAATAATAAAAATCAATAATTAGGTGTAAAAACTTTTATAAAACATTTTTTTTTCATATTTTTGAATGATTTAAAAAATAGAAATTATAAATCTTATTTAACTAATAATCAACAAATTACATAACAAAATGACAAAAATCAAAAGAGTTTACTCATTCGGCAACAAGCAAGCTGATGGAGACAGTAAAATGAAAAACCTATTAGGCGGCAAAGGTGCTAATCTTGCCGAGATGTGTCTGTTAGGATTACCAGTTCCTGCTGGGTTAACAATCACAACTGAAACCTGTACTGAGTATTATGAAAACAATTGTCAGTTACCCGCCACATTGATGGATGATGTTTGGGAAGCTATGAAAAAAGTAGAAGAAGCCATGGGAATGAAATATGGTGATGCAGACAATGCATTATTAGTTTCATGTCGTTCAGGTGCCCGCAGTTCTATGCCGGGTATGATGGATACTGTTCTCAATATCGGTTTAAGTTCTGCAACTATTCCTGGTTTAATTAAAAAAACCAATAATCCACGTTTCGTTTACGACTCATATCGTCGTTTGATAATGATGTATGCTGATGTTGTAATGGACAAAGCAGAAGGTCTAGACAAAAATATCCGTCGTCAACTTGACGAAATGCTTGATGAATACAAACATTCAAAAGGTTTAAAATCAGATACTGATTTAACAACAGACGACTTAAAATTATTAGCAGAAGAATTCAAGAAAAAAGTAAAAGCTGTTCTTGGTACAGATTTCCCTGACGATGCAAAAGCACAGCTCGAAGGTGGTATCAAGGCTGTATTTAAAAGTTGGAATGGTAAAAAAGCTATTTCATATCGTCGTATCGAAGGTATTCCAGATGATTGGGGAACTGCTGTAAACGTTCAGGCAATGGTTTTTGGCAATATGGGTGATTCATCTGCTACAGGTGTTGCATTCACAAGAAATCCTGCAACAGGAGAGAATGTTTTTTATGGCGAATGGTTGATAAATGCTCAGGGTGAAGACGTGGTTGCAGGTATTCGTACTCCAAGTCCACTCAACGACGACACTAAAAACGAGCAGAACAAACATTTAATGTCTATGCAGGAGCAATATCCATCAATTTACAAAGAATTGTGTGATATCCGTACAACTCTTGAGGATACTTTCAAAGACATGCTTGATATTGAATTTACTGTTCAAGAAAGTAAATTATATATGTTACAGTGTCGTGTTGGTAAAAGAACCGGTACTGCTGCATTAAATATGGCTATGGATATGCTTGCTGAAGGTCGCATTGACGAAAAAACTGCTGTTTTACGTCTCGACCCAGCTCAACTTGACGAATTGTTGCACCCGATTGCAAATCCTGCTTCAGAAGCAAAAGCTACTCCTATTGTTAAGGGTTTACCTGCTGGTCCTGGTGCTGCAGTAGGCAAAGTTGTTTTCTCTGCCGAAGATGCTGTTGCATGGTCACGCAGAGGCGAAAAAGTTATTTTAGTTCGTAAGGAAACAAATCCTGAGGACGTTGAAGGTATGCGCGTTGCTGATGGTATTCTAACCGCTTTAGGTGGAATGACTTCTCATGCAGCTCTCGTAGCACGTGGATGGGGAAAATGCTGTATCGTAGGCGCAGGCTCGATGGATGTTAGCGAAGAAAAGAAAACTGCAGTCATCAAAGAAACAGGAATTACAATTAAAGAAGGTGACGTTATTACTCTTAACGGAACCCGCGGTCATGTTTACAATGCTGCACTTGAATTAATGGATGCAACCGAAAATCCACGTTTCCAGCAGTTTATGACTATGGCTGACAAATTCCGCAGAATGGGAGTTCGCACAAATGCAGATACTCCAGAAGATGCTAAGATTGCACGTGATTTTGGCGCAGAAGGTATTGGTCTTTTCCGTACAGAACACATGTTCTACGGTAAAGGTGCTGATGAGCCTTTGTTCATTCTTCGCAAAATGATTCTGTCTTCGACAGATGCAGAACGTCTTGCTGCTATAAATGAACTTTTCCCGTTTGTAAAACGCGACATGAAAGGAACAATGGCTGTAATGGATGGTTTACCAGTAACTTTCAGACTATTGGATCCACCTCTACATGAATTCGCTCCACACACAGCCGAAAAACAGGCAGAAATTGCTAAAGTTATTGGAATTACTCCCGAAGAAGTTGCAAAACGTGTTGACAAACTTCACGAGACCAATCCTATGATGGGACATCGTGGTGTTCGTTTGGGAATTACTTACCCAGCAATTACTGAAATGCAGTTCCGCGCTTTATTCGAAGCATCTGCAGAACTTATGAAAGAAGGCAAAAAACCATTACCAGAAATTATGGTTCCAGTTACTTGTGACGTAAACGAGTTAAATATTTCAAAGATAATTTTCGATAAAGCAAAGAAAGAAACTGAAGCAAAATTTGGTTTAGAAATTCATTGCCTTTACGGAACAATGATCGAAATTCCTAGAGCATGTCTGCTAGCAAACAAAATGGCTGATACAGCAGAATTCTTCTCTTTCGGAACAAATGACTTAACCCAAATGACTTTTGGATTCAGCCGTGATGACGTTAGTGGTTTCATGCAAGATTATCTCGACAAAAAAGTAATGCCAGCTGACCCATTCCAGACAATAGATCAGGAAGGCGTTGGTCAACTTATTGAAATGGCTGTAGTTAAAGGCCGCCAAACTCGTAACAAATTAAAAGTTGGTATTTGTGGCGAACAGGGTGGCGATCCAGCATCTGTTGAATTCTGTAATAAAATGGGACTAAACTATGTTTCATGTTCTCCATTCAGAGTTCCAATCGCAAGATTGGCAGCTGCTCATGCAAATATTAAACAGTCGTAATACTGAATAATTATTAATCACACAAACTTCAAAGTCATACCTGGCTTTGAAGTTTGTTTTTAAAATCAATCAATTATGGAAATTATTGGAAAACTCATAAAAAAAATGGAAGTTGTTACCGGTGAAGGTAAAAACGGCCCTTGGAAAAAGCAGAATTTCGTTATCGAAACTCAGGCTGACTATCCAAAAAAGGTTTGTTTTACTGCTTGGGGTGACAAAGTTGAGCTCAATTCTGTTACTGAATCAGATATTATAAAAGTGCATTTCGATGTCGAAAGTCGCGAATACAATAATAACTGGTACAATGACCTTAAATGCTGGAAAGTTGAACTCAACTCATCTGGTGGAAGTAAAGCAGCAATTGCAGACTTACCTCCTATTTCAGAAAAAGATATTCCTTTCGAAATAGAAGATGATCCAGGAGACGATTTACCATTCTAAAGAAAAATAACAAAAACAAATTACGGTGCCTTCGACTCCGCTCAGTCACCTGAGAATCTGTTTACTGATTGGTGCCAAGGGCAACAAATAACAAATCACAAATAACAAATTCCAAGTAAACACTGCACTCTTGGAGCTTGTTTTTTGTGATTTGTGTTTTTATTCCCAAATTTATCTCAATGCTTGTTGATATTTGCGTGCATTAGCTTCGTGTTGAGCATTTGTTACCGCAAAAGCATGATATCCTGAAAAATCATCCTTAGCACAGAAAAACTTATAATTATGTTTTTCATAATTCAGAACTGCATCAATTGAAGCCGAAGAAGGGATATTTATTGGACCAGGAGGTAATCCAGGATGAAGGTAAGTATTGTAAGGAGATTCATATTCGAGATGTCTGTTAAGTACTCTTGTCATCGTAAAATCTCCGATTGCATAAATCACTGTCGGACATGCTTGCAAAAACATTCCTGTATTGAGTCTATTCATATATACTCCAGCCATTCGTGGTTTTTCGTCATTCTTCTGAGTTTCAGCTTCGATAATAGAAGCCAAAATACTTACTTCTGTCTGCGATAGGCCCATTTGTTCCGCTTTCGTTTTTCTGTCTTGATCCCAGAATTTTTTATATTCCTCAGCCATTTTTTCGACAAATTTCTCTGCCGAGGTATTCCAGTAAAACTCGTAAGTATTTGGGATAAACATGGCCATGAATGTATTTTCGTTAAAGCCATACTTTTCGGCTATCGCTGGGTCACGAAGTAATTGGGCAATCTGTATTGAATCTGCTTCAATATATACTGCCACTTTTCCAGCTAGTATATCAAGACTGCGAACCGAAATAAATGTTAGCTTAACCGGGGTTTGCTTTCCACTGCGCAATAGATTTACCAACTCATTATTGGACATTCCATTGTGGATTTCGTAGCGACCAGCTAAAACTTTGGAAGGATAATTTTTCTTTTCTGCAACAAATCTAAACGATTCTAGGTCTTTAACGTAACCCGAATCTTGTAGAATTACCAAAACATCGTCATAATTTGAACCGTTCGGAATATAAATATACGCTGGGTTTTTCTCAACCACTACATTTGGGCCATAAATATACCCATAGTATTTGTAACCAAAAACCAATCCTACTGTTGCGACAACTGCAATAATTACAAAAATTATCAGGAATACTTTTTTCTTTTTTGACATCTGCAAAATATTAATATTATCTTAGCAAAAATATTTGTTTTACTGATATGAGAGTTTTTTTTCTGATAATTTTTACAATGTTTGTTTTAGTATCTTGTGACACAGATCAAAACAAAAATTTCAAATCTGCTGGTGAAGAAAAAACTGAAAAATATGATCTCGAAGCATTTAATAAAATAATTGTCAGAAGCGATTTCGAAATTTTCATAGAGAATAGTCCTGAATACTCCATAACAGTTAAGTGTGGTAAAAATCTAATTCCTTACATAAGCCATGATGTTATAAATAAGGAATTAATACTCGAAGATAATAATGGCGCAGATTGGCTGAGAAAGAGAATCAAACCTCAATTGATAATTGGATGTCCCAATCTTAAAGAAATTAATGTTTATGAAACTTGCGACATCAAGAGTCTCGACACATTATATTTCGATAATTTGTCGATTCAGAACTTTGCAGGAATATTTACCACAGATTTGATAATTTCTAGCGACAGCTTGTTTTTTAGATGCCACGCTTCAACCGGCGACTACATACTTGAAGGACACAGCGATTATGCATATATGTACAATGTAGGAAGTGGATATCTTAAAGCTAGTAAGCTTTATTGCAATACAATTCATGCAGTACATTTGTCACTTGGTAATAGCGAAGTAAATGCCTCACAGTTGCTAATAATCGAAGATATTCAGCTAGGCAAATTGTATTCCTTCTCCGACCAGTGCCCTGAAATAAATGATAACGATACCGACTGGGGTGATTCGTTTGTGAATTTGGGATGTCATTGATTGAAATTGAGCATTTTCATTTATTATTCTTAATAACAGCTTTTCTTAAAAACAATCTCAAGCCTATTCCGCGTGTTAACATAAGAATGATAATTGCAGCCCACATTCCATGATTTCCACCAATATTTTTAAAAACAAAAAGTATAGGAACAAATAAAACTAGAACGACAACCAACATAACATTTCTTTGAATCTTTGTTGCTGTAATCCCAATATAAATACCATCATAAATAAAAGCAGAAAAAGCTGTTAATGGCATAATCCAAATCCAGTACTTATATGATTGAGCCAACTCAAGAACATGCAAATTATCAGTCAATAAATAAAATACCGGCATAGTCACAAATATGTAAATTAGAGTAAAAGCAACAGCAATAAAGAATCCGAAAACTATTGCTTTAGATGCTGCAAGCTGTAATTTAATTTTATCATTTTCACCTTTAAATCGTCCAGCTAAAGTTCCGCCTGCATAAGAAAATCCATCAACAACATAGGCAAAGAACCACAAGAACTGCAACATTACAGAATTTAATGCAAGCATATCGTCTCCCAAGGTGGCAGAAACAGCATTAAACAAAAAGAAACTTCCGGTAAGTAATAGCGATCTTATAAAAATGTCCCTACTAACTACAAAAAACCTTTTCATAGCTGTAAGATCAAATACTGCTTTAATTCTAAAAAACAAAGATATGCGTTTGAAATATTTTAAATAAAATAAAATACAGCAAACTAATCCCAAATACTGTGAAATAACAGTACCAAGAGCCACACCACTGATTCCCTTCTCTGAATAAAGTACAAAAAAACCACTAAACAGAATATTCGAAACACTTATGATAATGGTAATAATCATTGGAATTTTGGAGTTTTGCATTCCGATAAACCAACCCATAAAAACAAAAATTGCCAGAGTAGCAGGTGCCGCATATATTCTGGTGCGGAAATAAATACCGGCGTAATGTAATGCTGTTTCGGAACCATGAAGTCCTGAAATCAATAATTTCTCAATTGAATTTTGCAGAGCAATCAGTGTAAAACCTGCAATTATTGAAAATATCAAAGCTCTAAGCAAAATTGATGCAGCCCCTCTAAAATCAGCAGCCCCATAAGCCTGAGCCGTAAGTCCTGTTGTTCCCATGCGTAGAAAAGCCAGCCCAGTATAAATCAAAGTAAATACCATTGTACCAAATCCCACTCCCCCTATATACGCCGGAGAACCCAAATGTCCAACCAAAGCAATTTCGATAATACCAACCAATGGGACAGTGATATTGCTGATTACATTCGGTATCGCAAGTTTGAGAATTTGTGCTTTCAAGAATTAGATTTGTAAATTGTTATGCAAATTTAAATAAAGTTGGATAAGTTCCAATGCGAAACTCAACAATACAACTTCCCAGGCTAGTAACTTGCGTGTTAAGCCGCGCTTGTTTTTTGTTCTGGCTCGGCGGATGGAATTTACTTCCTAAACCTCTCTCACAATAAACACATCATAATCGCCCAAATACTTAAAACCATATTTTTCGTAAAGGTGACGTGCTATGGAATTGTTCTTGTGCACTTCGAGTTTTATCTGAAGTTTTTTATCTCTAGCATATTGCATGGTCTGATTCATTAAAATATTGCTAAGCCCTTTGCCCTGATATTCAGGTAAAATTCCAAAATGATGTAGATAAAGCCTGCGGCTATCGTTTGTAATCCAAGATGTTCCCACAATTTTAGCATCGTTTTCATCCACCAGAACAAACAACTGACCGCCATTCGACAAAGTATCTTTTATTACATCAAGATTATCGCCTCGGTGAGCTCCACCCATATCTGTTTGACTCCAAACCTCCAAAACGGCGTTATAGTCACTATCCTGAAATTGTCTGATTGTGAAATTCATAACTATGGTTTTACAACAAGTTCAATGTCTTTCTCAAATTTTAATTCTGAAGTTCCAATTGCATCAATATCTTCCGAATATTCCTCGTACAGTTTGTTTTTAACTGTAAGTTTATATTTTTTCCCAGCAGTTACTGCAAATGAATAAAAACCTTCTGCATCTGTCTTAATATCTTGTTGGTTCTTTGAATTTGCTAAGTCAGTGATTTTTAAGTCTGCAACAACACCTGTCATTTCAGAATCAACAACCTGACCAGAATAAAACACTAAAGTTGGATTACAAGAGCAGTTCTCTGTAAGAAATGATGTAAACTCAACTGTATAAATATCATATCCACCCATGCCTCCCGGTCTGTCAGAAGAAATATATGCGTATTTTCCATCCGATGAAAGTGTAAATTGCTTTTCGTCAGAAGTAGTATTTATTGGACAACCCAGATTTTTAGGCTGTGACCATTTTCCATCTTTGTTGTAGCTTATAAATAAATCATATCCGCCCATAGACTTATCGCAGTTTGAAGAGAGAACCGCAAAATCGCCACCCGGATGCACGTAAACAAAGGATTCATTATATACAGAATTCAGATTGTCAACGATTCCAGGCTCAGGAAATTTTCCCTTAAATAACTCAGACAAAAATACTTCGGAATTGATTTTTGCTTTGTCTTTTCTATCTGTAACGAAATACAATCTATCGTTAATAAAATCAAAACTTGCCGAATATTCATAAGATTCAAGATTAATTACACCCTGAATTTTTTCGGGTTCAGTAAAATCCTCATCAGTATCTTTTGTATCAATATACAAGTCACCACCATCAAGCAATTCGGGAGTATGTTTGTACAAAAAGAAACTGCCATCTGAAATAGAAACTGAATTAAGAATAAAGTTTTTACCCGAAGCAAATGTTTCATCAACCAACTCTGGTTTTGATGGGACTCCAGCCTCATCAGTAATTGCTTCAAAAACTGAATAAGGAAAACTGTTTGAGACAATTAGTTTTTCCTGTGTTTCCTTTATTTGTCTGTCTGATGTAAAAAACAACTTTGCTTCTAGTCTCGAAAAAACAGGATATATCTCATTGAATTCAGTGTTTATAGAAGCTCCGGCATTTACAACGGTATAATTTTCAAAATTTGAATAAGCATATTTTGCAATTTCCACCTGATCTAGCAGTCGTTTAATTTGAATACTGTCAACTGTTGCCGTTCCTGTCAAAATTGCATTTAAATTCCTAATAGCAAAATCGAAGTCACTTAATTTATGAAAAACACAAGCCTGCAGGTATTGAATTTCTTTTGTCAGCTCAGCATCTTTTGAATTAAATAATGCAATATTTAGATATTCGTTAGACTGCTCAAGATCGCCCAATTTATATGAACAGACACCTAATCTGTAATTTAAAAGTCCATCCGTTGGATAATCTACAAGGAGTTCCTTATAAATTGTCATAGCATCGAGAGTTTTATTATCTTCGAAAAGTAACTTGGCTTGTGTCATTTTCCAATTAGAAGAACTAAGCTCCTCTTGAGCAAAAGCTGCAATTGAAATAATTGTGAACAAAAATGCAAAGCAATATTTAATCATATTAAAATTTTAAGCTGCTAAATTAAATAATATTTGTTAATCTCAAAAATCCGGCCTAAAACACAGGTTACAATTCGCTCGCCAAATCTATAAATTTCATCATACTTTCTTTTTTCAAGTCATCCAATTTATAGTCGATACAATTGGTCAGATACTCATGCAAATCGAATCCAGGATACAAATGTTGATATTTTTGAGCCGTTTCAATACGGGTGTTCACACCATACTGCAAGACTTTATTAAATTCTTCGATAAAACTTTTGTCAACGTTATTTTTTGCGACCCACACTGCAAAAACGGCCGGTTTTCCAGTATATGCGAACCACTCTGCAGCAATATCATATTTATATGGAAAGCTGTTTCTTAATTTCAATGCTCTGTCGCCAATAATCACAGCTGCAGTATTTCCACCAATCTGAGATTCAAAATTATCATCTGCTGGTAGGTATTCAAAATTTAGTTTCCAGAATTTCTCGGCTAGAATTCTTATGTATTTAACAGAACTTCGTGATTGGTAATCAAGAATAATTTTCGAAATTTGTTCTTTTGGCTTTTCAGAAAGCAGCAACACAGATTCTACCTTAGTATAGGCTGCCAGGCAAAAATCACCTATCACCTCAAACCCTTCAGGTAACGGAAAAGCTCCAATCGGAACAAGTGCGATATCAGCATTCCCATCAAAAATATCTGCAGCACACATTGCTGGATTTCGTTCCTGCAAAACAGCACTATTCCTGATAAAATCGGAATTATACAAAGCTTCCTTAAAAGGCAATGTGTTGCTGTATGAAACTAATGAAATGCGATACATTTAAAACATTTAGAAAACAAAATTATACTTTTTAGGCGACAAATTTCGAAAACAAGCGAATACATTAAAAATAATTCAAATAAGATTATTCAAATTTTGGTTTAAGAATATTGTTTTTTACTTTTGACAAAAAAAACATGTCTGATTTTAAAATTGATTTATCAAGCAATTTTTTCCTAATTGCAGGTCCTTGCGTTGTCGAGAACGAAGAAATAACTTATAATACTGCAAAAGCATTAAAAGAAATTTGTGCAGGATTAAACATTCAATTGATTTTCAAATCATCATACCGCAAGGCAAACCGCAGTAGTGCAAATTCTTTTTCTGGTCTTGGGGATCAAAAAGCCCTTGACATTCTGGCAAAAATAAAATCTGAACTAGGTTTGGCAATTTGTACCGACATTCATTTACCTGAAGAAGCCGAGATGGCGGCAAAAGTCGCGGACATATTGCAAATTCCGGCATTTTTATGTCGCCAAACCGACCTTCTAATTGCGGCAGCTAAGACTGGAAAACATATAAACATAAAAAAAGGACAGTTTTTATCACCAGAAGTCATGCAATTTGCAGCTCAGAAAGTTGTAAGTGCTGGCAATAAAAATGTGATGCTTACCGAACGAGGAACCAGTTTCGGTTATCAGGATTTGATAATTGATTTCCGTGGAATTCCAAAAATGAAAGAATTTGGCTATCCTGTTATCCTAGATGTTACTCATAGCTTGCAACAACCAAATCAAATGTCAGGAGTAACTGGTGGGCAGCCCGAAATGATTGAATATATGGCAAAAGCAGGAATTGCAGTAGGTGCTGACGGGTTATTTATCGAAACTCATCCAGATCCAGCCAATGCTAAATCTGACGGAGCAAACATGCTAAAACTTGAATTAATGGAAAGTTTACTAGTAAAATTGGTAAAACTCAAAAAATCACTCTGACATATTTAGGTCACCCTGATTAAAACTTAATGGGAGTAAATCCTCAATTGAGTTAAAAGCAAGCACCGACTTAGCTGATGCAAGTAAAACCCTAATAGGTTTTTTAAATCTCATTTCAGTTTCGGCCATTACTTGGCGACATGAACCACATGGAGATATATTCTCTTCGATTACGTGACCCTGAGGATTGATAACAATAACGGCAATTGCCTCTACCGAAGCATTGGGATAGTTTGCATTTGCATAAAACATTGCAACACGTTCGGCACACAACCCTGAAGGGTAAGCAGCATTTTCCTGATTATTGCCACGCACAACAGTTCCATTACTAAGTAAGACTGCCGCTCCTACTCTGAAATGAGAATAAGGTGCATAAGCATTAGCAGCAGATTCAATAGCTATATCGACAAGATTTTTATCAGCAGGAGTTAATTCTTCAGGTTTAAATTCGGTGTACCTGATTAATATTTCGCGTTCTATCATCGTATCAAAAATAATTAGTCAAAATTACACAAATTTTCAATACAAATGAATAACATAATTTGTCCAGACCTGTATTTTATGCCTATAAGTCCTATTTTCCTATAAAACACTAATTAATATAAAGCAAATTTTAAACTATTGTTAACTTTGCAAAAAAAAAGACAATATGTTTGAAGCTTTACAAGCAATGGATGGTGCCAAACTGAATTTCAGTCAGGGAGGCCTGTTGGTTCTAAATATTGCTATTTCAGTCATTATGTTTGGAGTAGCATTGGAAATCAAAATGCAACACTTCAAAGATTTACTATTAAAACCAAAACCTGTTATTATCGGGTTTTTATCGCAGTTCCTAATTCTTCCATTTGTTACTTTTGTTTTAGTTATGGCATTTTGGAACAATATCACTACTGGAGTTGCAATGGGAATGATATTGGTAGCAGCCTGCCCTGGTGGAAATGTTTCGAATTTTTTATCAACTCATGCTAAAGGGAATGCGGCTTTATCAGTTTCATTAACAGCAATTGCCACAATGGTTGCAATAGTTTTAACTCCAATGAATTTTTATTTGTATAGTAAGTTATATAAATTGATTGGACCATGGCCAAATGATGTACTTTTAATTGAATTAAGTATTAGCCCTATTGAAATGTTTAAAACAGTATTAATATTATTGGGAGTGCCTATTGTTTTGGGAATGTTGACAAACCATTATTTACCTAAACTTACCGACAAAATCAAGAAACCAATAAAACTATTCTCATTGTTTTTCTTCATGGGTATGGTTGTTATGATGTTTTCAAATAACTATAGCTATTTTGTAAAATACATTGCTTGGGTTTTAGTTATTGTCCTTATTCATAATGGTTTAGGTCTTGCTTCTGGTTATTACTTTTCTAAGCTATTTAAATTAAATACAGCAAACAGCAGAACAATTTCTATCGAAACTGGAATTCAAAACAGTGGTTTAGGTTTAGTTTTGCTATTTAATCCTAATATTTTTCCTCAGGATCTGGCATTAGGCGGTATGATGATAATAACTGCCTGGTGGGGAATCTGGCATATAATATCCGGTATAACACTAGCAACAATATGGCGAAGAAAAACAATTTAAACGACTATAGGCATTTGTACAAAGACTCGAAAACTTGGGCGATACTAAGTTTCTATGTTAAATTTTTGCATAAACTGTTTTATAAGAATATCATTGTTGAGGGAAAAGAAAATGTCCCTGAGAATTGTCCAGTGATTTTCGCGCCAAACCATCAGAACGCACTTATGGATCCTTTGGCTGTTGAGTTTACCATAAACCAACAAATTGTTTTTCTTGCACGTGCTGATATTTTTAAAAGCGAATTTCTATCAAAGATTCTTCATTTTTTGAAAATACTACCTGTTTTTAGAATTCGTGATGGCAAAGATAATCTGGCCAATAATGATTTAACATTTGATGTAGCAGTAAAAGTTCTTGAGAGCAAACAGCGAATTGGCATTTTCCCTGAAGCTAGACATACAGACAAAAGAAGGCTGTTGGACTTAAAAAAGGGAATTCCGCGGCTAGCATTTTTGGCTGAAGAAAAAAACAATTTCAATCTCGATATTAAGATCGTTCCTGTCGGGATTTATTACAGTCGCTACAATAAAATGAGAAGTATCTTGCATGTAAGATATGGAAAACCTATTAATGTTGTAGACTTTAAAGATGAATATTTAGAAAATCCTCAAAAAGCAATGTTAAGTCTGCGCGACACAATGGAGGAAGCAATTAAACCATTAATGATCGACATTAACAGCATCGAACTTTATGATACATACGAAAGTATCCGCAGCCTTTATGTAAAAAACCTGATTAGAAAATTCAAACTAGGTAAGTTAACTCAAATAAACAGGTTTAAGGCCGATAAAATTACAATTAAAGCTCTAGAGACTTTTGAAGCTGACAATCCTGAAAAAATGCAGGAGATAAAACTTAAAACCGAAGAATACGAAAGCCTAAAAAAGAAATATCGAGTTTCTAACCAATCTGTAGAAAAACCATTTCTTAGCCTTTATCGTCTAATAATAAATTCATTTATCATTCTTATTTGTTTACCAGCATTTGTTTATGGACTTGTAAATAATCTGATAGCGTATTTTGTTCCTAAAATTTTAGTTCTCAAAATAAAAGACAAGCAATTTCACAGCAGTATAAAATTCGGATGGGGAGTTTTTGTTATCCCAATTGTTTATGCAATTCAAGTGGCCATTTTTGCAATATTTTTCCCAAAGTTATGGATAATTTTTGCTTATGCCATTTCATTGCCAGTATTCGGCATAATTGCTAGGGTTGTCGTTGAATGGATCGACATTTTATTTGAAGACTGGAGATTATTGCATATTCATAATTTTTATCATTCTGATTACAAAAGACTTAAAAGTCTGCATCACGATTTGATACTTGAATTAGACTTGATTGTAACGCATTGGAATAGGAAGGTTTGAGGGGAAGTGCGGAGTTCGGCCCTTCGGCTTCGCTCAGGGACCTCTCAGTTCGGAGTTCGGAGTTCAGAGTTCGAAGTGCGGAGTGCGGAGTTAAAATTTTTAAGCTTCAACTTGTTTTTTCTTCCTATAGTACAGCCAAAACATCAACATCATAATGCCTGCTAATAGCGACATAAGTGAACCGAAATAAAATGGCGCCCCAGAATTAACATTGTCATATAATAAGCCAGCAACAAGGCTTGCCGGGAGCAAAGCAATTCCCAAAACAGCATGATAAATGCCAAAAGCAGTACCTTTAAGCTCCTTGCCAGTAATATCAGATATCAATGCTTTCTGGCTGCCATCGGTGAGGGTGCTGTAAAGTCCATACAGCACAAAAAGCAAAATATAAATCTTAATATCGTTGAACTGACCAAAGCCAAAATACACCAACGAATAAATAAAGAATCCTGCAATAATGAATCTTTCTCGTCCTTTCTTGTCCGACAACTTTCCGACTGGTATGGCAAATATA
>Ga0209373_10001743_pt1 | contig 24272 bp, 14 predicted proteins | sample Higcelweek5metaG_FD_187173 | JGI IMG/M metagenome (GOLD analysis project Ga0209373, IMG submission 187173) | Freshwater pond sediment microbial communities from the University of Edinburgh, under environmental carbon perturbations - High... | ecosystem: Environmental > Aquatic > Freshwater >... | reverse complement strand
AGCTCTTCATTACGATGCTCAAGCTCGCCATTGACGGCGTAGAGATCCTCATTGACCGATTTAAGCTCTTCATTGGTGCTTTGCAACTCTTCGTTGGAGGAGATCAGCTCTTCATTGGCCAGATCCAGCTTTTCATTGCTGGCCTGCAGCTCTTCAATGGTTATCTGCAGCGAGTGACGGGTTGAGTGCAGTTCCTGTTCAAGGTCTGACAAACGGTAGTGGGTTGCTGAATCGGTATCAGAGAGGCAGTTGGCAACGTCGGTTGCCTGGGCAGGCTGCCAGCCGGAGGGGGCCAGGGTGACATGAAAGTGCATTTCGTTACTGCGATCATCAGTCAGGCAGTTGACTGACAGATCAACGTAGGTACAGACCTCATCCTGTACCAGAGGAATCCGGTCCACCACCGAACTTTCACGGTGCTGCTCGGCACGGAGCAGGGCCGTTGAAAGGGCAGGCCGCAGCTCATCCCGCAGACTGCCCAGGATATCACCGGTTAAACGTCCGGTAAGCGGACGCAGATAGCGGGCCAGATCTCCAAAGATATGCAGTACCTGACGATTGCCGTTCAACAGCATGCCGGGCGGTGCATAGCGTTCCAGAATCAGATCATAGTCATGCAGCAGATGACGATCCAGAGCAATCGCATTGCGTGGTCCCTGGTGCAGCGAGGCGACCAGTGGGTTGCGGGCCATCCAGGGAATACCTGGTACCGTAACGTTGTCGCGGGGGGTGGATTGTTTACGGAACAGCTTGACACCGGCATGTACCGGACTAAAGGCATTGGGCAGATGACTGACCCCTTCACTGGGGCCCAGCAGCAGCAATCCACCCGGCGCCAGTGAAAACTGCAGTGCAGTCAACACCCGTTGCTGGGCAGTCGGCTGAAGATAGATCAGCATATTCCGGCAGACCGCCAGATCGATCCTGGTAAAGGGAGGGTCCGAAAGCAGATTGTGATGGGCAAAGACCAGCATCCGCCTGATCTGTGGATCAATCCGGTAACAGTCCTCACCTTCAGAGCGGAAGTAACGATCAAGAAACGGAGTTGGCATGCCTGCCAGCAGATCATCGCAGTAAAGCCCCCGAGATGCGGTTTCCAGCGCGCATTTGTGCACATCGGTGGCAAACACCTTCAGATCCCCGCTAAAACCGACTTCCTGGGCGATGCTATGCAGCAGCACCGCCAGAGAATAGGCCTCTTCACCAGTGGCGCAACCGGCTGACCAGACCCGGTATCCATCGGTTACCGGTCTTCCGCGCAACTGTTCACGTACCACTTCTTCAAGGCTGCGAAAAACCTGGGGGTCGCGAAAAAACTCGGTGACGCCGATCAGCAGATCCCTTCCCAACGCCTCAATCTCTTCCTGACTGGCTGACAGCAGCGTGACGTAATCAGCCGGTTCATCCAGTTGCAGCAGTTCCATTCTTCGTCTGATCCGTCGCCCCACCGTGCCGGTTCGATAACATCCAAAATCGACCCCAAGCCCCCGCCGCAACAGGTCGGTGATCGGTTGCAGATCGAAAAGGGGGCCCTCGTCAAGGAACTCTTCCGGTTCATCAAGCAGCTGGACGGTATGTTCCCGTTGTTCGCTCATTGTTCCCAGTTTCCCTTCAGATCAAGTACCGTGCCGATCTCTCGCAACAGCCGATGCATCTCCACCGGCTTGGCCACATAGCCATCAAAACCGGCGGCCAGCAGCTTCTCCCGATCACCGGCCAGGGCATGGGCCGTTAAAGCGATGGTGGGGAGATGTGCGCCAGTTAGCTGCTCCTGCTGGCGTACCCGACCAATCACCTCTTCCCCCCCCATGCCGGGCATCTGAATATCCAGCAGCATCACGTCAAACTGTCCCCGCTCCAGCAGATCAAGGGCCATCAGGCCATCGGCAGCCGGAGCAACCCGATGTCCCTGTCGCTCCAGCAGACGCTGTACAAAGGTACGGTTTATCTCCTGGTCCTCAACCAGCAGTATCTGCAACGGCTCAAGCGCCTCAAAAGCCGGTATGCCTTCTTCGGTATCCACCAGTTTTTGGTTGGTGTAATCCAGAAAAGGTAATTCCACCACAAAGCTGCTGCCCTGTCCCGGGCTGCTCTCGGCGTGAATGCTGCCCCCCATCAGTTCGGTCAGACGACGACAGATGGCCAGCCCCAGGCCACTGCCACCATGCACCCGTGCCGTTGACGCATCTGCCTGGGTAAAGGGGTTGAAGATCTTTTGCAGTGTTTCCGGAGACATGCCGATACCGCTGTCCCGAACCTCAAAACAGAGCCTGCCCCCCTGCGGTGCATCATGCCTATGGCTTACATGGATGGTTACGCCGCCATGGCTGGTGAATTTGATCGCATTGCCCACCAGATTAATCAACACCTGCTTCAGCCGTAGCGGATCTCCAACCAGGGCAGCGGGAAGCTGGCCCGACAGCTCAAGATCAAGATCAATCCCTTTCTCTGCTGCCTGTTCCTTATAGATGGTCTGGATCTCGCGCAGCAGTTTGGCCGGGCTGAAAGGGGTGCGACTGATGGTCAGACTGCCTGCCTCAATCTTTGAGATATCCAGAATATCATTAATCAGAACCAGCAGATTACGTGCTGAACTGTCAAGCATATCCATATAGCCCAGCTGTTCATCGGAAAGGGGCGTGGTACGCAGCAGCTGGCTCAGGCCCATGATACCGTTTAACGGGGTACGGACCTCGTGGCTCATGTTGGCCAGAAATTCATTTTTGGCCACGGTCGCTTGCAGGGCTGCATCCCGGGCTTTTTGAAGTTCCTGCATGCTCTGTTTCCGCTCCGAGATATCACGCGCCACCGCCAATAGTCGTTGGCGACCGTTGATCTTGGTTGCCCGCAGACTGACCTCTACCCAGAAGGCAGTACCGTTGGTCCTTGCACAAAGCCATTCAAACAGCTGCGGTTCTCCCTTGTTGGCTGCCTGAATATAACGATTGGCCCGTTCAGTATCAAAATCGGGATGCTGCGGCGGTGCAAGCTGCACCAGATTGGAGCCGATCAGTTCCACCCGTGGACGGTCAAAAAGGTGCCAGGCCTTTTTGTTGCAGTCAATAATCATCCCCTGTTGGGCATCCATGATAAAGATCACGTCATTGGTGGCATTAAAGATGGTGCGGTAGGCACTCTCGGCCGCCTGCAGGGCAAGGGCATCTTCGTGGGCAGTGGTAATATCACGGGCTGAACCATACAGCCGCAGGTGATCAGGATCACCTGGTTCCTGCACGCAACGGCTATGCTCGCGGACCCAGCGAACCTGATTATCCTTTCTGACAAGGCGAAACTCGCTGCAGAGATCATCACCGGCTGAAAGTTTTAACAGACCTGCAGCTACCCGTTCACGATCTTCGGGGTGTACCAGTGGCAGCCAGCACCCTATGGCGTAGAGCTCCTGTTCAGAGTAACCGGTTATCCGTTCAAACTGTCCGCCAACCCACTGCACCTTGTAGGGGCCATCATGGGTACGGCAGCAGACATGACAGAAGTCAGAGGTAAGCTCGGCAAAGGCCTTGTAACGTTCTTCAGGTGCTTGCAGACGTTGTTCAGGCAGTAACCGCTCGCTATCCTTGGTCATGCATGTTTCTCCTTGCTGATCTGCTCCAGCACCCTGGCCATCTCGACAAACAGGTTGGCCACCTGCAACGGTTTGGCCAGATACCCGTCAAATCCTGCATTCAGCAGACGTTCCTGATCTCCCACAATGGCGTGGGCGGTCAGTGCAATAATCGGTGTATGCCGCTTTGTACCATCCTCGGCAGCACGGATCGTTGCCAGCGCCTTCAGACCATCCATCACCGGCATCTGGATATCCATCAGCACCAGATCGAGCGGCGTACTGTTCCAGGCTTCCACCGCCTCCTGGCCATTATTGGCCAAAATCGGCTGATGCCCCTGCTTACGCAGAATTTCCGCCACAAACCGCTGGTTAACCGGCTGATCTTCAGCCACCAGAATCTGCAAAGGCCGGTCAAGGTTGTTACCAGTGGCAACCGCAGCAGTTGTCGTTGCGACGGTTGTCGGCATCTCGCCAAGAACAAGCGGCACCGAGAATTGAAAGGTGCTGCCGCGTCCGGGATGGCTGGTAACACCGATACTGCCGTGCATCAGCTCAACCAGTTGTTTGCAAATGGTAAGCCCCAGGCCGGTACCACCATACTTACGGGTAGTGGAACTGTCTGCCTGGGTGAATGGCTGGAATATTGCCCGTTGGGTCGCCGCATCCATACCGATTCCCGAATCCTGCACCTCGATAATCAACCGTGCTGTTCGATCATCGACCGCTTCGGCGGAGGCCCGCACCATGATTTCACCACCGGCAGTAAATTTGATGGCATTGCCCACCAGATTGTTCAGTATCTGGGTCAGACGATGGGGGTCACCAACCAGCACCTCCGGCAGACCGGACGCCACGTCCAGGCTGAGCAGCAGACCTTTGGCCTGGGCCCGTAACCGCATGACCCGCAGGGCATCGGTCAGCATCTGTAACGGCTGAAACGGTATCTGCTCCAGCACCAGCTTGTCGGCATCAATCTTTGAAAAATCAAGAATATCATTGATAACCGTCAGCAGACTGTCCGACGAGCTGTCAATAAAGTTAAGGTATTCCCGCTGGGCTGTCGGCATCTCCATATCACGCAGAAGCTGCACCATGCCGGTTATCCCGTTTAACGGGGTACGGATCTCATGGCTCATCACCGCCAGAAAGCGGCTTTTGGCCGCGTTGGCAGCTTTTAACTGCTCCATGGTGGTGTGCAACGCCTCTTCATGCCATTTCTGGGCCGTAATATCCGCAAAAATAGTGGCAAACCGTTCCGGTCCGACCCGGCAGGCAGAGATGCTGAAGTGACGCTCCAGCGGGGCAAAGTAGACCTCAAACCGGCAAGGCTGTCCGGTAGCCACCACCGTCGCATATTCCTGCAGATAGGGCGGGTACGCAACCTGATAGGCTCTGGTTGAGGTCTTGCCCAACACCTGATCCCTGGCAAGCCCCAGCAGTTCCTGATAGCTCTGGTTCACCTCATCAATCAGATACTCTTCAGGAATCCCGTCCTGATTGTACAAGATCCGATGCAGGGCAGCCCCTTCTGCCATACCGTCAAACAGGGCATGAAACCGCTCTTCACTAATGGTCAGCCGCTCCATGTTTTCCTGCAGCCGCGCTGACATCTCCTGCAGATTTTCCTGCAGCAGGGCAAATTCATCAGTCCGTACCGGTAGCTGCTGCAGTGGGCCGGGATCTCCTGCACCTCTACGACGCACCGCATGGGAAAGCAACTCAAGCGGTCGGCTGAACCGGCCTGCCAGCAGATACATAACAACGATCCCGATGGAGAAAAGCAGCACATCCACCAGGGCTTTTTGGTACAACCTGCTGCGAGCATCTGCAAAGGCGTATGACTTGGGCTTACTTACCCGCAGTAGCCACTGTTGGCCCGAGCCGCTGCTCAATCCTTCAGCCAGGGTCATGATCTGCAACGCACTGCCGCTGTCATGATAAAACTGTTTTTTGTTCTCACCTGTATGGGCAGGAAGTGGTCCGGTTTTTACCTCGCCGTTCAGGCCATCACTGTTCGCACTGGTGTACAGCATCCGCCCGGTATGGTCCACCAGCTCAACCCGAACACGGTAGGATTGAAAGCCGTCAATCAGTTGCCTGATCCGGGCGACCGGTATGCTGGCGACAACCACCCCTTTGGGAGCATCTGCGGTCCGCCGTACAGGAGCAAAGAAAACCAGCTCGTGGAGCTGCTGTCCCTGTTTTCCCAGAATCAGAAAACCGCTTTTTCCGGACATCCCCTGCTGCCAGGCGCTGTCCTGCATACCCTGTCCAATGGATAGATTTTGGGAGTCTGCGACAACAACACCGGAGCTATTGAGAAAGGTAATGCGTGACAAGGGGGCAGACCCCTTGCAGAAATCTGCCAGACGCTGATTGATAGACGAAACGCTGCGGCCCGGCTCATTCAGAAAGGCAGAGCGTGCAATAATCTCCATATCGCGGGAGATCTCACCCAGCAGCATATCCACGCTGCGGGCAACCTGTTGGCTGTTTGCCAGCAGATTGCGTACCACCACCTGCTGGTCATGGCGGATGGCGCTGAGATGACTGATCAGCAGCTCCGCACAGATCATCAGCAGGGATACTATGGCAAAGGTGATGGCTATACGGCTACGGAACGTCATATCACCGGTCCTTGACAAGCATGTCAATTATCATCGTGTATAGTGTATCACCATTCAAACGGTCTGCAACCTGAGCCCTGCCTTGATGGACAAAGGCCAGACCACCCGGCGGCACCCCTCACCCCATAACGGTGCAAGCTGTGCTGACAGCGGGATTACCGGATCGGTTCCCTGCAGTTCACGATAGCGGCTGGTGGCTGACCAGCTGCGCAGGTAGCCGCACAGGTTCTCCAGTGTCCAGTCTGCCGACATGGTAAAGGGAGGTGCAGCCAGTTCAGTAAAGGGGAATTTCAGGTCAGCATAGCCATTTTCAACATGACGACGTTCAGCTGGCCAGCAGGGGCCAACCGTTTCGTAGTAGAACTGATCCAGCAGCCTTTGTACCTCGTCAGCTTCAACTCCTTCGGTACGGAAAACGCCATAGGTCCAGACAGCCAGCATACCACCCGGTTTCAGCACCCGGTCAACCTCACCGTAAAAGCGATCAAGATCAAACCAGTGCAACGCCTGGGCCACCGTCACCAGATCAGCCGATTGATCCGGCAGACCGGAACAATCAGCCAGAGCAGTATGGTAGCTGACATTCTGGCACGGAGTAGCGGCCTCAATCTGCGCGGCGCTGGCATCGGTGGCCCAAACCTGGCTGAACTGTTCCGCCAGTCCCGTTGCCGCCTGACCGGTGCCGGTGGCGCAATCCCACACCAGATGACGGCCAGGAGCATGTGCTGCCAGCCACAGAAACAGCTCCGGCGGATAGGTGGGGCGGTGGGCGGCATAGGTTGTTGCCACCGGGGCAAAATGGTCAGCAAAGGAGCTGCTTGTCATACCGAATCCTTTCCGGTGACTCGCTGCATCTCGGCGCAAAGCAGCTTGATATCCACCGGCTTTGCAATGTAGCCGTCAAACCCCTGGGCCAGCAGACGATCCCGGTCACCTTCCATGGCATGGGCGGTCAGGGCGATAATCGGTGTGTGGCTGCCACTTGGCTGCTCCTGTTTCCGTATGATTCCGGTGGCCTCGACACCATCCATAACCGGCATCTGCACATCCATTAAAATCAGGTCAAACGGTTCCGTCTGCCAGCGTCTGACCGCCTGTTCTCCGTCCTCAACCACCGTCAGCTGGTGACCCATTTTGCCAAGAATCCGTTGCACAAACAAAATATTTACCAGCTGATCCTCTGCCAGCAGGATGGTAAGCGCCGGTCCCTCCCAGAGTGCTGTTGTTGTCGGCTTTGCAGCTTCAACCACCGGTGACGTTACAACCGCTTCCCCCCGTTGAAACTGCAGTTCCAGATGGAAGATCGTACCGATTGTCGGTTCGCTCTCACCCCAGAGACGTCCTCCCATCAATACAGCCAGATGGCGGCTGATGGTCAGGCCCAGGCCGCTGCCGCCATATTTACGGGTATTGGAGCTGTCAGCCTGGACAAAGGGGGAAAAAATCCGTTGCATCGCCTCCGGCTCAATGCCGATACCGGTGTCCTGTACCGAAAAGCTGATGCTCACCGTCTGTTCATCATGTTCCAGCAGCCCCACGGTAACAACCACTTCCCCCTGTGAGGTAAACTTGATCGCATTGCCCACCAGGTTCAGCAGGATCTGGCGGAGACGCAGCGAATCCCCCATCACGTAGTCCGGCAGGTCAGCGGCCATAGCAAGCCGTAACGGCAGGCCTTTTAACCGGGCCTGACCGGTAAGTGAAACAACCACCTTGCCGACAACCTCCTTCAGGGAAAACGAGCGTTTTTCAAGCTCAAGCCGACCGGCTTCGATTCGAGACAGATCAAGAATATCATTCAAGAGGTCCATCAGACTGTCGGCTGAATGCTGGATGCTGGTCAGGTACTCGGTCTGCTCGGGTGTGAGATCCGTCATCCTGATCAACTGGGCCGTTCCGATCACACCGTTCATCGGGGTACGCAGCTCGTGACTCATATTTGCCAGGAATTCGCTCTTGGCGCGGTTGGCAGCCTCGGCAGCATCTCTTGCTGCCATCAGCTCCTTGTTGGATTGCCGGACCTGGGTCATCAGCTGATTGACCTCAACAATGATAGCATGCAGCTCCTTGATGTTTCCGGCCTTTTCCAAAGGGATATCGCTTTCAGCATCAAGTGGCTTGATACCGGCTATGGCAAGGGCAATGGTCCGTACCGGTCGGGACAGGTTGAGTTCGATCATTCTTTTCAGCAGGTACACAAGCACCACAAACATGGCCGCCACAATCGCCAGCTGAATGCCGACCTGCGCGGCCATCGCCTTGAACAATGCGACATAGGGCACCGCATAATAGATCGCCCAGCCTTGAGGATACTCGGTCTTTTCTGTGTAGGCCAGCCAGGTCTGACCATCCTGTTCATACGTGCGCAGCCCAAAACGATCAGGTGAACTCCATTTTTTTAATTCAAACCCAAGGTTGTGCCGATTTTGCATCAGGGCTTTGTCTGGGTGATAGACAACCGTGCCGTCGCTGGAGAGGACGAATAACAGTCCCTGGCCATACACGTTCATGGTGGAGACGTGACTGAAAAGCGGGATAATACTGCCCAGGTTTTGCTCGATGATCAGGGTATGCACCGGGCAGAGGTCGTAACGCCTTGAAACAACAGAGCGTTGGGTAAAAAGGGACTGATGCACCTGAGAGACGCAACTCTTTTTTCTGACATGTTCAAGATGGCTGAAGTCAAGTCCGATGTAGGACTGGTAGGGGGCAGGCGCATACAGCACCCGGTTACGCTCATCCAGCAGATACCAGAGATCCTTGCTCCGCAACGCAAGGTGCGTCCGCAGGTACTTCACAACATCGGCATCGGAACTGTCAATGGTCAGGTGCTGGCTTTTTACCTCCTCCACATCCTGATCATAGGCGTGCAGATAATCCTCAAGTACCCCCTTGCAGGTCTTGAGGGTGCTGACCATGGTATTGGCGTAATACTCTTTCTCTTCTGCAAGACGCAGGGCCAGGCGGACGCTGCTGGCCAGCAGAAACGCAAAAAGCCCGAAGATAGCCAGGTTGCGTCCCAGCTTGCTATTGAATGAAATCAGACGGTTCACTTGATCTCTCCAAGAGTACGGAAACTACCGTTTGTAACCTGTACGGCAAGGATCGGGCGTACAACATCACCAAACCGGTCAAATCTGACGGTGCTCAGCAGGGTTTCAAACGGTTGGGTCAGCAGGGCCTGCTTCAGTTCGGCAGCGTTGGGGGTAGGGCATTTTTCAAGCGCTGCCGCCAGGATGGTAACCAACTCGTAGGCCCGGTCTGTCCGGGCTGTAGCCGCTTTGCCAAATCGTTTTTCCATGGTTGTTGCAAACCTGCGGTAGGCAGGACGTGGATTATCCTGTGCAATAAAGGTCAGGATCGTCAAGCCCTCCACCGACTCACCACCAAACCGGATCAGATCAGGTGTCTGTGCCCAGAGGGTGGCCAGCAGATCTCCATGGTAGCCAGCTGCCCGTAATTTCTGGGCCGCCACACCGGTGGTCGCCACTTCAGTTAACAGAAATACCGCTCCCGGTTTGTGTTGTTGGACAGACCTGACGATCGCCCCCCACTGTATCTCTCCCTGAGAGTCTGCGGTAATTGCCGCTACCTCACCATCAAAACGTTGCTTGATCCCCCTGGCGATCTCTTCAGAAAAACTGGCATTTGCCTTGTCCTCAACGATCACGATTGACCGGAGCCCCCGCGCTTTCAGCAGCCGTACAGCGGCCTCACTGTAAGCCGGTGTAGCAACGGAGGTGCGGAAGAAGAGGTCATCCTTGCCGCTCAGTTTATCAGTGGCCGTATAACCGGTAATCAGCAGGGTCTTGCCCTGTGCCATCACCTGTGGATAGGCCTTCAGGGTGCTGTCGGAGTACGTATGGCCGATGATGGCCACCACTCCGGCCTGCATCAGTTCCTGATCAGCCTGCCGTATCCCTTCGGTACTGTTGGTATCATCCCGTACCACCAGCTTCAGTGGTCTGCCGTTAACTCCGCCCCGGTTGTTAACCTCTTCCACCGCCAGCATGGCCCCTTCACGGATATACTCGCCAGCCATACCCCCTTTGCCGGTGAGATTAACGGAAAGGCCAATCAGGATCGGCTCCTTCTTTTGTTTACAGGCAGTTAAGGCATGCAGCGTGAGTAATGAACATAGCAGCAGTATCAACTTTTTCATAAAGCAGCTCCGGCAACGGTTCTCAGTTCTGCCAGCAGTAACGCAATATCCACCGGCTTGGCCACATAGCCATCAAAACCATCGGCAAGCAGACGTTCACGGTCCCCCCGCATGGCGTGGGCGGTCAGAGCAATGATCGGAGTATGGCGACCATCCTGCTGTTCCATCTGGCGGATCAGGTTGGTGGCTTCAATTCCCCCCATCACCGGCATCTGGATATCCATCAGGATACAGTCAAAGCCACGGGAAAACCACTGTTCAAAGGCCTGCTGTCCATTGTCCGCCACCACCACCTGATGCCCCATTCGTAGCAGAATGGCCGACATGCTGCGGGCATTGACCAGATTATCTTCAGCCAGCAGAATCCTGAGCGGTGATACCTTAACCCCGTCCAGTTCCATCGCAACCGGCGGCGGAGCCGGTTCCGTTTGCACTTCATGGACAAGAAACGGCAGTTCCACATAAAAACTGCTGCCCTGGCCGATCTGGCTTTCAGCCCAGATCCTGCCATGCATCAGATCCACCAGACGGCGGCAGATGGAGAGTCCCAGACCGGTGCCGCCGTATTTGCGGGTAGTGGAACTGTCTGCCTGTTCAAAGGGGGTAAAGATCCGGTCCAGTACCTCCGCAGACATGCCGATACCGGTGTCACTGACCTGCAGCTGCAGCGTCAGGGCGGTTCCATCTCGGGAAACCGGCTTGACCGTGATGCCGATACTGCCCTCTTCCGTAAACTTGATCGCATTCCCCAGCAGGTTGAGGATAATCTGTTTGAAACGTAGTGAATCTCCCACCAGGATGTCAGGCAGTTCTTCCATCAAAGCGGTCTGCAGCTTCAGCTGCTTCTGATTGATGCGAGGAAGTTGTGAGGCCACAATCTCATCAATGCTCCCTCGCAGTGAAAAATCGGCATATTCCAGCTCCAGCTTGCCTGCCTCTACCTTTGAGATATCAAGGATATCATTGATCAATGCCAGCAGGTTTTTTGAAGAAAGCTCCAGACTGGCAAGGTACTCCTGTTGTTCAGGATTCAGCTCGGCCATCCGCAGCAGGTGTGCCATGCTGATAATGCCGTTCATCGGGGTACGGATCTCATGGCTCATATTGGCCAGAAACTCGGTCTTGGCGCGGTTGGCCGACTCTGCCCTGGTTTTTGCCTCCTGCAGTGCAGCTTCTGCCTCTTTCCGCTCGGTAATGAGCTCTTTAATTGCGACAAAATTAATGATTACACCGTTATCGTCCATAAGCGGAGTAATGGTGGCCTGTTCCCAGAATTCGTCACCGGACCTGGTTTTGTTTAACATTTCACCCCGCCAGGGCAGGCCGGAGGTAATGGTTTGCCAGAGATCAGCATAAAACTCTGGCGGATGATGGTTTGATTTCAAGATGCGTGGTGTCTTCCCGATAGCCTCTTCAGAGCTGTAACCGGTCACTTCGCTGAAGCGGGGGTTGACATACTGGATCAATCCGTCCGGATCGGTAATCACTACAATGTTGGCGCTTTGCTCAACCGCCAGAGACAACCGTTTAAGTGCAATCTCTCCCTGTTTACGTTCAGTGATATCAATAATGCTCCAGACAACCCCGGTCTCACCATCAGGTAATTGCAGTTTAACCCCGGTTAAATAACACCAGAAGATACTGCCATCCTTGCGGCGCATTGGATATTCGGCAGCCAGATGGGTCTTGCCATCCCGCACCTTTTGAAAGGTTGGGGCCCAGTTTTCATAGTGTTCCTGATCGACATGGATCGTTCCCACGTTCTGGCCGACCAGCTCTTCTTCCCTGTAGCCAAACAGGTCGCAGAGTTGCTGGTTGACCTTCAGTATCATACGCCGGGAAGAGACGATCAGATTGCCGGTGCCGTTGTACTCAAAAAGCGCCTGCAGATGACCACGTTCAGCACGTAACGTTTCTTCTGCCTGCTTGAGGTCGCTGACATCGGTCAGGCTCCAGACCACCCCGACGGTCCCGTCTGGCTGGGTAAGAGCCCCGCCGGATATAACCGCCCAGAACCTGCTGTCATCTTTTCGTCGGAACTGATATTCAATCTGGGTCAAGGCACCATTGGCACGGGCATCCCGAAACCATTGGCCAAAGTGTTCGTACTGCTTCCGGTCAAGGTGTAAAACCTCTACACTCTGGCCAACCAGCTCATCTCTGGTGTACGCGAACATCTCGCACAGCCGCCGGTTCACCTCAACAATCATCCGCTCTGACGACACGATCAGGATCCCGGCGGTGGTACGTTCCAGCAACCCTTGCCAGAATGATGTCTGCTGTTGCAGCCGCCGGTTCATGCGACGGTAGACAACCACTACGACGGCAAGCAGGGTAACCACCACACCGGCAAAGATAGCGGCGATAATCAGGATCTGACGGTAATCAAGCGGTTTTGCCTGCGGTTCAGAGATCCATTTGGCTGCAATCGCCTCCCGCTCTGCCAGGGGAATGGCGGCAAGCGCCTTATCCAGAATGGAGAGCAGCTGCTGCTGCCCCTTTGCCACGCCAAACTGGAGTTCAGACCGAGGGGTGGCCAGTGTGCCCATCAAGACCAGATTTGTCAGCAGCTTGCTCTCTATCAGGTGAACCGCTACCGCGCGGTTTCCGGCATAGGCATCTGCTTCCCCCTTTGAGACCGCTCGCAGGGCTGCAGAAGTGGTGGCATATTCCCGGACGGTGATGTCGGGATAACGGGTCTTGAAATAATTGACATTGTAGAAGCCTTGCTCAAGGGCAACACGTTTGCCTGAAAGATCCTCCTCCCTCCTGAAGATCGGGCCGCCTTTGCGTCCGACCAGCAGGTGAGGGATAGAGATGTAAGGCCGGGTAAACGCAAATAGCAGCTCACGGTCCGGACGTTGCGTTATATCCATCAAGGCATCAAGCTGCCCGTTCTGGACCCGGCTATAACTCTCCTTAAACGGTGCCGCAACCGGCACCAGCCTTCCTCCCAGCAGACGGTTCATCTGTTTCAGGTAATCAGCGCCTATACCGTGCAATATGCCATGCTGATCAACGAAGTTCATCGGCGGCCAGTCCGGCATAACCCCCACACGGATAACAGGATGTCGTGCCAGCCAGGCCTGTTCGTCAGCGGTCAGGCTGGCTCCCCCCGCAGGCGCAGTTTCCGGGAGCTGCTGATGAGCGCAGCCATTGAAGGGCGTACAGCAGAGTAGTAACAACAGCATCATCATTGTTATCAGCGGACCCGGTATCGTGCGAAACCTGATACTCATGGAACGAGTCTCCTCAACTCAGACACCAGCAGCGCGACATCCACCGGCTTGGCAACATGGGCATCAAAACCCTGCAGCAGCAGCCGTTCCCGTTCATCAGCCATGGCGTGGGCAGTCAGGGCGATAATCGGGATATGGCCACCCGTTTTTTGCTCCTGTTGGCGAATTGCGCTGGTAGCTGCATCGCCACCCATCACCGGCATCTGGATATCCATCAGAATACAATCAAACCGGTTCTGTTTCAGCTGCTCCAGTACCTGCGTGCCGTCTTCAACCGCCGTTACCCGGTGGCCCATTCTGCCCGCCGTCTTGAACCGCCGTTACCCGGTGGCCCATTCTGCCCAACACCTTAACAATAAACTCCGCATTAATCCGGTTATCCTCGGCAAGCAGAATCGACAATACACCTGCAGCTTGCAGTTGTTCAGGAAGACAGGTGGCAGGGCGTTGTGGTAAAACCGGAGAGTCCGGCACCACAAACGGCAGTTCAACCTGAAAGCAGCTGCCACCCCCTTCGTTACTTTCAGCCCAGATCCGTCCCCCCATCAGCTCCACCAGTCTGTTACAGATGGCCAGTCCCAGTCCGCTACCGCCATAGCGACGGGTGGTGGAATTGTCAGCCTGCTCAAAGGGGGCAAAGATCCGTTTCAGTAACGCCGGAGACATGCCGATGCCGGTATCCGAGACGCTAAGCCGCAGTAACACACCGTTACCGCTGTGTGACAGCAGGTTTGCCGAAATGACAACAGTACCCTGCTCGGTAAACTTGATCGCGTTGCCCACCAGATTCAGCAGAATCTGTCGCGTCCGCAGCTGATCACCCAGCAGGATATCCGGTACGCTATCCGCTATGGCGGTGCGGACGTTGAGCTTTTTCTGACTGATTTCAAACTGCTGACTTTCCACCAGTTCATCAATACAACGACGCAGCGAAAAACTGACATTCACCAGCTCCATCTTGCCTGCCTCAACCCTGGAGAGGTCCAGTATATCGCCAATCAGTGTAACCAGGCTGTTTGCCGAACTTTCAATATTGGCAAGATATTTTTTTTGTTCCGGGTTCAGTTCGGTATCACCCAACAGATGGGCCATGCCGATCACGCCGTTCATCGGAGTACGGATTTCATGGGACATATTGGCCAGAAACTCGCTCTTGGCCCGATTGGCTGCTTCGGCGGCTTCCTTGGCCTGCCGCAGTTCAACCTCAACCTGCTTGCGGTCGCTGATATCGATCACACTCCAGACAACCCCCTGATCGCCATCGGGCAAGGTCAGCTTTACCCCGGTAAAAACACACCAGATAATGCTGCCATCCTTACGAAGCGAAGGATGTTCAACGCTCAGGTGGATAAAGCCGCTGCGAGCCTGAATAAAACGGGGAGCCCAATCCTGATAGTGTTGTTCATCAAGGTGTAGCATCCGTACCGATTGTCCCAGCAGTTCCTGTTCAGCATAGCCCAACATCTCACAGAACTGCTGGTTCACCTGAACGATAATCCGTTCAGAAGAGACAATCAGGTGCCCGGAACCACCATACTCAAACAGCACCTTCAAATAGTTGTGGTCTGTCTCCAGTTTCTGCTCAATCTGCTTGCGCTCTGTAATATTACGGGAAAGTACGACAAAGTGCGGCTGGTCGGTGCTGTCACCGGACTTCCGGGTAACGGACAGTTCAAACCAGACATCCCCTGCTGCCAGAGGCAGTCTGATCTGTCGGCCATGGGAATGTCCGCTGGCATCGGCTTCCTGCAGCGCCTTGAGACATTCTTCTGCGGCCTGGGGTGGCAGTATATCGCCGACGGTCTTGCCCACCAGCTGTTCCGGCGGTGCAGCCAGTTGATCAGGAGATCGGGCATAGCAGGCGTAATAGCGACCATCAAGCCCCATTTCAAATAACAGGTCCGGTATGGCCTGGACCAGGCTGTCAAGACTGTTACGTTCTTGCTCCAATGCCTGCTCAACCGCGATGTGGCGTTCCATCTGCAGAAACAGCTGACAGACCAACAGAGTGGCTAAGGGGTAGATCAGCAATACCGGCAAGGTGATGGTGTTGACCACCGTATGCACCAGTGTTGCAGGCAGGAAGAAAATACAGCAGATCATCCAGAGGTGTACCAGTAACCCGAACAGATACAATCCTGCCAGACTGGTAACCTTCGGGTGGTGTTGGCGCAGGTAGTAGCCAGCCACGCCAAGGGCTGCAGAGCCGATAATGACCGGTACTCCCATGGCGGCACCAACCCCGCCCAGCCAGTAACGGTAACCTGCTGCCATAACAGTGGCAACAACGGCAATAGCCGGTCCGCCAAACAGACCTGCCACGGCTATGATGATGCTGCGACCATCAAAGATTAAACCGGGCTGCAGGGTGATCGGGGTCATCATCCCCACCAATGCGACGCCGCCAAACAGCAGGCCGGACACAAGTGTCCAGCCCGCCCACTGATGTCTGGTGTGACGCAGCAACAGACCATGCACAAAAGTCAGGGCCACCAGTAGCGCAATATTCTGGATCAGTGAAACGTAGATCATCTCCTAAACCTTCTGGGTAAGTTTCCTTCGACAACTCTACTTTACACTGCACAAGCCCGCTCAGGGAATCAGTGGGTGCGCTGAGCGGAGTCGAAGCGTGCTTCAACTGAATTACTCCCAATACCGTTCAGTTAAACCGTTCGTGCTGAGCTTGTCGAAGCATGAATGGCTTTACTGTCCACCCTTCGACAGGCTCAGGGCGAACGGTGAAGCCTTAAGTGAACTACTCCATTAAAATAATGTGCCACAAACACGGTGTAGGTTGTTTATACGTGAGTCGTTACTTTCGTCAAAACTTCAATAATCTGCGGCAGACGAAATGGTTTGGAAAGGTACTGGTCAAAACCGGCGGCCAGCAGCCGTTCCTGATCCCCTCGCAGTGCGTGGGCGGTCAGGGCGATAATCGGCGTATGCGCTCCTTGCGGCTCTTCCTGACGGATCTTCAGCATAGCTTCATGTCCGCCCATGATCGGCATCTGTACATCCATCAGGATCAGGTCAATGCCGCCAGCTCGCCAGCGTTCGATGGTTTCCTGCCCGTTACGGGCTACTTTGACGGTATGCCCTATTTTGTTTAAAATACCTACGGTAAAAGCCAGGTTCAGTTCATTATCTTCTGCCACCAGGATAGTAAGGCTCGGTCCGTCCCAGGTAATCTGGTTGGCCAATCCCAGCTGTGTTGCGTTACTGCTTGCTGCCGGGCTCAGTCCAAACGGCAGTTCAAGGCTGAAAACGCTTCCATTACCCGGCCTGCTCTCAACGGTAATTGCCCCTCCCATCAGATCTGCCAGCTTACGGCAGATGGTCAGTCCCAGACCGGTGCCGCCAAAACGGCGTGTGGTGCTGGTATCTGCCTGTTCAAAGGGGGAAAAGATCTTTTCCTGTACCTCTGCAGACATACCAATGCCGGTGTCACTCACCTTGATGACGAATAACCCCCGGTAATCCTGCCGCTCTACCACTGCGGCGCTGATGGTAATCCCCCCCTGTTCGGTGAATTTGATGGCATTACCCAGCAGATTCAAAAGAATCTGCTTAAAGCGTAACTGGTCACCGCTGACAATCTCGGGCAGATCAACAGCCAGATCGATTGCAATCTGAAGGTGCTTGCGGTGAATAGTGGAAATCTGGGTGGCAACTATATCCCCTATCGCTTTTTTAAGTGAAAAATCTTCGTACTCCAGCTCTATCTTGCCCGCCTCAATCTTTGAAAGATCCAGGATGTCGTTGATCAGAGAAAGCAGGTTATCTGCAGATAGCTCAATGTAGGACAGGTACTCCTGCTGCTCTGGACTCAATTCAGTAAAATTCATCAGTTGTGCCATGCCGATGATCCCGTTCATCGGTGTACGGATTTCATGGCTCATATTGGCCAGAAATTCACTTTTGGCCTGGTTTGCGCTATCAGCTGCCTCACGGGCCAGTTCCAGTTCTGCCTCATGACGTTTGCGTTCGGTAATGTCGTGGGCAACATGCACCGTGGCGGCATAGCTGCCATCTCTGTTAAAAATTGGGGTGGTCGTAATCTGAAACTGGCTGTCCAGCCGCTCCACCAGTGTATCGACAATATGTTCACCGTGATCCTGTAACGTCATTTTCTGGGGACAGGACTCCGGCGGTTCATCCTTGCCATGCATGCAGACGTTACAGGCGTTGCCGACTGCCTGTTCCTTGGACAAGCCGAGTTTTTGCAAGGCGGCCCGGTTGATATGGGTAATTCGGTGATTGCGGTCGATGATAAAGATCAGATCCGTCATGGCATCGAAGGTCCGCTCCCATTCATCCCGACTGTGTCGCAGCTCGTTTTCCGCTGCCTTGCGGGCGGTAATATCGCGGGACACGCCGATTACTCCAACAACAGCACCATCTGCATTGTGGAACGCCACCTTGGTGCTTTCAAATAATGCCTGCATACCGTTGGTCAGGGTTACCGGAATTTCATAGGAAACCGGCTGTCCTGATCTCATTGCTTCTTGATCTTTCTGCCGGATAAATGCTGCCAACTCCTGGTTGCCCTGCAGCTCCTGATCGGTATGTCCGATGATCTGCTCCCGAGGGCGGTTAATAAAGTCGTTGGCATAATGTTTATTGCAGCCCAGATAGACGCCAGCCCTGTCCTTATACGAGATCAGATCAGGGATCGAATCCATCAGGGTACGTAAGAAGTTTCGCTGCTCATTTAAATACTGCTCTCGTTCATCCCGCTGGTGGATCAGCAGTTCAATGGTTGTAGCCATTTTATTAAAGGCCACGATGCTGGTATCAAGTTCAGGCAGGTAACAAAGCTCTGCCCGTGTGGTGTATTCTCCGTTACCGAATTTTTCTGCGGCAGCCTCCAGTATCCGTAATGGTCGCAAGGCCCGCCTGATGGTGGGGGCCATCAGAACGATAAAGACACACAGGCCCCCCAGCAGGAAGAGTACCTGGATCTGCAGTGATCGCCACAATACTGCCAGTTCCATCTGGGGTGAATGGGCCAGACTCAGCTCACCATAGGGCTGCCCCCCAACCACTAATACCGCTGACTTTATCCGTTCGTGTATATCAGTGAACGAGATAAACCAGGCCGGAACAGCAGATTTTGGCGCTGTATCAACGGCCTCAATAACCGTGCCCACCGGATCAGTCCAGCGAATCCGGTAGATATATTGACGCTTCACGCTGGTGCGAAAGGCCGTCCGAATAGAGGTATAGTCTCCCAGAAGGGCATTTTCGCTGACCAGCTGCGTCAGTTCCCGTAACTGATCATGCAGCTCTTCATCTATCCTGCCGCGTAACCCCTCAATCTCATGGGCCATCTGAACCCAGATAAGTAAAGAGGTGGTAACCAGCATCACAAAACCGCTGATCAGCAGCAGACGACTAAAGAGACTTAAACGCAGCAGACTTAATCTTTTGATCATAAGTTAGACTCCGATATCACGGTCTGCTTGAAAAACTCCCATTGAGTACGATACGCTTCAGATAGCAAATCAGAAGCAACCGGACATCCTCAAACTTACCGGTCACAACTAAGTTTAAGTCTAAGTAAAGTCTGCCACCCAAAAGGGAAATGTCAAGCGGGGATACCTGGTTGCGGTGGGGGTGAACAGAGTGCCGGGAGAACAGTTCGCAGGCTGTCTGCAACTGCTCTCCCGGTTCAGAAAACGCTACTTTATACTGGCCAGAATAGCCAACAGCCTTTGGGATTCGGCAATCATCTCTTCGCACAGTTGCTGGGCACGAAGTTTGTCGCCACTGTCATGCGCCTGAATGGCTGCCTTACCCAGTGCATGCACTTTTTGGTGAGGATCAATGATGCTTCGGAAAGAAGGGTGACCGCCACACACCTCCTGGCCCTGATGATCATACCAGCTGCCAAAGGCGCAGGTGTGATGATCAGGCAGCTTGTGCGCATCAAGACGCAGTTCACCTTTCAGATGCAGCCTGATCCGGCGGGTAAACAACAGGTGAGCGGATTTTGCCTTCTGCAGTACCGTTGGCAGGTCTTCGTTGCACTTAAACTGGTTCAAGGTTCCCTGCAGGCCTTCAAACATACCGATCATGCCGCTGATCCGGCTTACCGATTCGGTGGTCTGCTGGTTGGTTTGTTGTACCAGATCACTAATGTTATGAATGCTGCCGGTCACCTCATGGTTGGTAGCGGTTAGCTCTTCAGCCGCAGTGGCGATCTGATTAATTTCCTGACTTACATCAGATATTTTTGAAAGGATCTCGTCCAGTGCCTCACCGGAACGGGCAGCTTCATGGGTGCCCTTTTCTACCTGGCTCACCCCTTCTTCCATTACATTAACCGCTTTGGCTGTTTCCTGTTGAATAGCCTTGATCATTTCAGCGATCTCACGGGTTGCCCGGGTGGTTCGCTCGGCCAGTGCCCGCACTTCATCGGCTACCACCGCAAATCCCCGCCCCATTTCTCCGGCACGGGCGGCTTCAATGGCAGCGTTTAAGGCCAACAGGTTGGTCTGATCGGCAATGTCCTCAATAGTGCCCACAATCGCACCGATCTGATCAGAGCGACTTCCCAGCCCCTTGATCGTCTCGGCTGTCTCACGCACATTATCGGCAATCACCTGCATGGAACGCAGCGTATCCTGCACAACGGTGGCACCGTTTTGGGCAGTGCTGCCCGCTTCGTCAGCACGTTCTGCTGCATGCATGCAGCTGCGGGCTATGTCTGCAGTGGTGGCTGACATCTCTTCACTGGCGGTGGCAACAGCCACCGTCTGCCCGGCAGCCAGATCAGCCTGGGCCAGCATTTTGTCAGAGCTCATATCAAGCTCGGTTGCCGTTGCCACCATATCGGCGGTTTTCTGATTGACGTTGGCAATCAAGGTCTGCAGTGTCTCCATAAAAACATTAAACCTGCTGGCTATTTGTCCAAACTCGCAGGTTCCAGAAGCGTCAAGCCGTTTGGTCAGATCCCCATCTCCCTGGGTGATATCCTCCAGCATGGCCGTCAGGTTACGCAGCGGTTTTGCGATGGAGCGGACGATCAGCAATATCACGACAGTCAGAAAGACCAGATAAAGTGGCATGGCGATGTTCAAGGTGGTTACCAGTTTGCTTTTATCAGCCTTGATGGTGGAAATGGCTCCCAGGTAGCCCTTGTCAACGTTTTTTAACAAAGTACCAAAATGTTCACGTGAGGTAACCGCCAGTGGTGTTGCCTCCTTCTCATAGTTTTGAAACGCTGTGTGGCGCATCTCCGGTGTCAGTGGACGCATCGCTTCAACCAGAACAATCACTTTGTCCACAAACGCCAGCGTTGATTCTGCTGCCTGCTTGATCATTGCCTGTTCTGCATCGGTTGCGGCAGTTTTTTGTAACTTGCTAAAACGATCAGCAAGCAGCGTGCGTTTTTCCTTTATTTTTCCAAAATCCTTGTCCAGATCAGTCCCCAGCATAATGTTGCGGGAGAGTCGACTGACCATGTTCATTTCACCACTAATTTCAAGAGTTAACATCTGGGCACTGATTTCATGGCTAAACAGGTTTTCGGTTCGTGTGCCTTAAACGGCAACAAAATACTGGACCATGGCATACATCCCCAGGCTGCAGAGGATGACAACCGCATAAATCAGTGAGAGGCGATGGGTTACTTTGAGGTTGCTGAATAGTGACATGGCTTACCCTCCCGGACACAAACGATTTTGAAGCACGCTATTACATCATCAGCACAATGAATGCCAAGCACAAAAGAGTATAAAAAAATAACGTTTCATATCCGGTACATTTGGTAAACTGCATTTGAAAACCAGTTGACAGAGACGACTTGATTCGGTAGGACTCCCTGCAGTTTGATAACTAAATAAGGAGTACATGGATATATGGATAAGCCACTGGTTGGTATTTTAATGGGCAGCGATAGTGATCTGCCGGTAATGGAGAAGGCTGCCGAGGTGTTAACTCAGTTGGGAATCTCCTGGGAGATGGATATCAGTTCAGCACACCGGATGCCGGATAAAACTGCTGAATATGCCAGAACTGCACGGCAGCGGGGTATCGAAGTCCTGATCTGCGGTGCTGGCATGGCAGCCCATCTGGCCGGGGTAGTGGCTTCCCACACCACCTTGCCGGTAATTGGTGTTCCACTGAAATCAGGTGCCATGACCGGGGTGGATGCGCTGTATGCCACCGTCCAGATGCCGCCCGGTATTCCGGTGGCAACCGTGGCGGTTGATGGCGGAAAAAATGCCGGTTATCTGGCCGCCTCAATCCTCTCCATCAAGCAGCAATCCTCTCCATCAAGCAGCCGGAGCTGGCAGACAGGCTGGAGCAATTCCGGGAGGCGACTCGCCTGGAGCTGGAAGAAAAATCACGCCAGTTGCAAGCCCGTCTACAAAAATGTTGACGGAGGTGTCATATGCAGGAGATTCAAAAGTTCATTGCCGGTTTTCGGGGGTTTCAGGAAGAGTACTTCCACGAAGATCGGGAGCTGTTTAATTGCCTTAAAAACGGGCAACGGCCCAAGGTGGTTCTGATCGGTTGCAGTGATTCACGGGTTGACCCTTCCATGATGGTCCGTTCCGAGCCAGGCGATCTCTTCATTGTACGTAACGTGGCCAATCTGGTACCCCCCTGCGAGCACGATCAGTCCTATCACGGGGTTAGCGCTGCTCTGGAATACGCAGTCTGCCACCTTGAAGTGGAGCATATCATCGTATTGGGGCACTCCAACTGCGGCGGTATCCGCTCTCTGATGGAGGGGATTCCTTCTGATAAAAACGGTGAGTATATCAGCAAATGGGTCAGTATTGCTGACCGGGCCAAGCAGCAGGTGCTGGAGAGTTTTGCTGATGCCTCGCCAGAGCGTCAGTCCAAGGCCTGTGAACATGCTTCAATCCTGGTCTCGCTGGAAAACCTGTTGACGTTTCCCTGGGTAAAGGAGCGGGTTAATGCGGGAAAGCTTGACCTGCACGGCTGGTATTTTAATATCGAGTCCGGCAGCTTATACAGCTACCATCCTGCCACAGGGGAATTTGAACTGCTCGTCTGATGCCGTTGCAAAACTGCAACAAAAAGACGGATCGAATCCCCTTGACAAGAGTTCTTGGGCTGATTATGATTTCAATACGTAAAGGGGAGTAGCTACCGACCGGAGACATGGTCGGCCCACTGTTCGTCAAGACAGTTCTGTAAAAAGGACTCGGACGTGGGACGAGAAATCGCAAGCAAGACCTTTATCCAGGTGCTAAATTTTTTCGCCGTGGGTAAAGGTCTTTTTTATTTGGGCCTCCCCGATACTTTAAACGTCTGTAAGATGGAGGAGCGAGACAATGATAAACCAGCTTAAAACAACTTTTTTGCTATCTTTATTGACCGTGTTACTGGTGGCCATGGGAGGTGCTGTCGGCGGTTCAGCCGGTATGATGATCGCCTTTGTTATGGCAGCAGTGATGAACTTCGGCAGCTATTGGTTCTCAGACACGATTGTTCTGAGGATGTATAACGCTCAGGAGATCACACGTAGTGAAAATCCGGCGTTCTATGACATGGTAGAACGTCTGGCAGGCCGCGCCGGTCTGCCGATGCCCAAGGTCTATATCATCCCGGACCCGTCACCCAACGCTTTTGCCACTGGGCGTAATCCCAGTCATGCTGCCGTGGCAGCTACAGAAGGAATTCTGCGGATACTTTCCCCGGAAGAGCTGGAAGGGGTAATGGCCCATGAACTGGGGCATGTGAAGAACCGCGATATTCTGATTTCTACCATTGCCGCCACCTTTGCAGGTGCCATCTCCATGATCGGGAGCATGCTGCAATGGGGTGCCATGCTGGGAGCCGGACGGGATAATGAAGAGGGTGGAGGTCTGGCTGGCCTGGTAGGTTCACTGGCCATGGCAATACTGGCGCCGATCATGGCAATGCTGATCCAGATGGCGGTTTCCCGTTCACGGGAATACCTGGCTGATGCCACCGGCGCCGAGATCTGCGGCAAGCCCCGTGCCCTGGCAAGTGCTTTGGGCCGGTTACAGAATGCTACTCACCAGATTCCGATGGAGGATGCCCGTCCAGCCACAGCCCACATGTTCATTGTTAACCCGCTAACCGGTGGCGGTCTGATGAGCCTCTTCTCCACCCATCCGCCGATGGAGGAGCGGATTGCGCGCTTGCAGGCCATGTCAGTCCGCTGATGCTGCATTGGACCATTCGCAAGGGCCGCCAGTTGGCGATTGGGGTGGTGGGAACCACGGTGGTACTGATCGGTATCATTATGATCTTTACCCCCGGCCCGGCGTTAGTTGTGATACCACTGGGGTTGGGGATTCTGGCTACTGAATTTGACTGGGCTAAAAAAATCCTGCACCAGGCCAAGAGTTACATCGAAGCAAAGACAAAGAAGAAAAACAACCAAACGGAGGAGCAAAAATGAAACGAATTATGCTGCTGATTATGGGAACCTTGCTACTGGGCATGCTGTCAGGCTGCGGCTACAACTCCATGCAAGCCAATGAAGAAGCTGTTATTGCCGCTTGGGGCGATGTTGAATCAGCCTATCAGCGCCGCAATGATCTGATCCCTAATCTGGTTGAAGTGGTTAAAGGTTATGCCAAACATGAAGCCGACACCTTGAAGGCGGTTACTGAGGCCCGCGCCAGTGTGGGTGGTATGAAGGTGTCCAAGGATGTCATTAATGACCCGGC